>RCUK01000029.1_pt1 | contig 252614 bp, 251 predicted proteins | sample 2166381 | NCBI WGS metagenome assembly RCUK01 (sample SAMN09932809, study PRJNA488358) | compost metagenome | isolation source: compost soil in an enriched community | place: Germany: Experimental Botanical Garden | reverse complement strand
AGGCGCAGCAGTGCTGCCCCTGGCAATGAGTGGTGCATGTGGTACTCCCCTATTACGAATACTGATGATCTGACTGGCTTTTACGGCCTGGCGAATACGTTCCCTGACTACGCGTATTCTTTTTATATTTCTTCTACTAACTCTGTTTTGCTATTTTTTTGTACTGTTTTTACTTCTGCGCGCATTTTACGCATCCGGCCAAACTATCCACATCCCATATTCTGGGGATAGATAGAAAGCCCTTAAAAACCCCCTATTGAACTACATTACTAAAAAACCGCGATCCAATTGCCCACATTAATAGGCGATGAAATCCTTTCCTGGCAGGCTTCGTCAAACTCCTTATCGTTGTACTTTTCCCTTGTACACAAGCAAGCTCAACGCAAACTTAGGAAAACTATTAGACTAAGGTTGAAATTTTATGCCGCTTGGCCCTTTGCTAAAACGGACTTCATCTTTTGCACCACTCATTAAGAATTTTCTCGCATCAATTTTCAATTCAATATTTTCCAGCAGGTTCTATTGCAAACACATACACCCATTATCAAGAATGAACGACTGTTTTTGCTGACTATCGCCGGCATACAGTTCACGCACATTCTCGACTTCATGATCATGATGCCGCTCGGCCCGCAGCTGATCAGGCTGCTGCACATCGATACGCATCAGTTCGGCCTTTTGCTTTCTTCTTATACCTTTACGGCGGCAGCATCCAGCCTGTTGGCGGCGACCTATATCGATCGTTTTGACAGGCGCAAACTGATGCTGGTGTTGTACGCATGCTTCATCATCGCAACCCTGTGTTGCGGCCTGGCGCCGAACTTCACTTTCCTGCTGATTGCACGTGCATTGGCGGGTGCCTTCGGCGGCATCCTGGGCGGACTGGTGCAAACCATGATTGCCGATGTGATCCCGTTTGAACGACGCGGCAAGGCATTGGGTACGGTGATGGCGGCATTTTCGATTTCGACTGTGGCCGGTGTGCCGCTGGGCTTGTTGCTGGCGTCGACCTTCACCACGCTCGGTTGGCGCGCGCCCTTCTTCTTTATCGTTTTGCTGGCGACTATCTTCTGGGTCATCGGCTACAAGCTGCTGCCTAACCTGACCGCACACCTGCATAACAAACCACTCGGCAATGTCTTCCAGCGCATCTTTGCCGTGGCGAAGGAACCGCGGCATATAACCGCCTTCGCCTTTATCGCCATGATCATGATGGCCGGCTTTACCGTGATCCCGTATATCGCGCTGTATATGACAACGAACGTCGGCCTGCCGGAATCCTTCATCACCGTGGTTTATCTGTGTGGTGGTGCTGCGACCTTCTTCACTTCGCAACTTATAGGCCGGATGGCAGATAAATACGGCAAGCTGAAGGTGTACCGACGGGTCGCACTGGCCTCCTTCATTCCACTACTGATCACGACACATCTGGTGCCAATTGCATGGTGGCTGGTGTTGATCAACTCGACGATATTTTTCATACTGGTACCGGGCCGCATGGTGCCCGGTATGGCGATGGTGAGTGCGGTACCGGAAGCGCATGTGCGCGGCACCTTCATGACGCTGATTTCATCGGTGCAAATGCTGTCGTCCGGCCTGGCGACGCTGATCGCAGGCCTGATCATTACGCGTACACCGGACGGCATGATAGAGCACTACGACACGGTCGGATATCTGGCAGTGGCTTGCGGCGTGGTGACGATCTGGCTGGCGCAGCGCCTGCGCATACCGCCTGATCCTGCCGGCGACACCAGCAAAGCCGGCGCATAAGATTTCAGGCTTTAGCTGCCGGCGGACGTTTTTTGGCGGGCTTGCCGGTGGCGGATTTTGCTGCAGCTTTCCTGGCCGCAGCAGGTTTTTTTGCAGCCGGCTTGGCCGGGGCTTTTTTCGCCGCCTCTTCCGACATCACCGTACTGACCGCCTGATTGAATTGATCCTGCAACATATCCCACCATGCAGTGGAAGTCGCGCCGGCGGCACTTGCATGCAAAGGATCTGCAGCGGCAGGCTCTGCTTCCTGTTTTGGTTCAGGCGCAAAAGTTTGGCCCATGCTGCGCAAGGTGCTGATCGTCGCGCTTTGTACTTCGAGCGCCTGTATCGTCCCGCGCAACATATTCATATTCGCAGTCAGCCATGCTTCGACCGCTTTTAAATCGGTGATTTGCTTATTGATCTCTTCCACCGACAAGGTCGGCATCACCATCCCCGGGATGCCTGTAGCCGGCGGCTTCATGCCGCCCCACATATTCCTGACGAACTCCATCGTATCGGCCATGGCATCAAAGCCGGGGAGATTGGGCATATTGGGCTGGGTCACGATAAACCTCCGGGATGCGATTGCACGGCAACCCGGCTACACACCGGCCTGTCGCGTTGAGTTTCCTAAGCGTAGCAGATAAAAGCGCTCTGGCTAGCGTAAAGGACGCTGCATCTTGCAACTAGTCGGCAAGGCGGTATTGGCTGCCGGCAAATACAACTCCGTCTTGAAACCATAACCACTGCCTTCATTATCGAAACGCATGCCACCATCGGATTTCTTGCGCATGACGGATACATACAGGGGCTGTATCAACTGATGATCAGCTGCGCGCATCGTCGCATCATGGAAGGCATTGCGATAATGCGCGCCTTCCAGCGCCTTCGCCACCGCCAGTGCTTCGGTCGATCTGGCTTTTTCGATTGCGCTAACCAGCATCTCTATCATGATGTGCATGCGCAAATGCACGTAGTCATCCTTGGGCTGCGGATAACGCTGGCGGAAAGCATTGTAAAAACGATCGCTGGCAGAATCCGCCATGCCGTCGCCCACATTCGGATGCCATTCAGCCACCGCACGTACGCGATCCACACCGGCATCAGCTATCGCCGCCGGTGCGCCCAGGCCATTGCCATAGAAGGTATAAAACTTGGTGTTCAGGCCAAATTCTTTCGCCGCCTTTACCAGCAGCGTTAAATCATTGCCCCAGTTACCGGTGATCACCGCATCGGCGCCGCTGGCCTTGATCTTCGCAATGTAGGGAGCGAAATCCTTGATCTTGCCGATAGGATGCAGTTCGTCACCCACGATCTGGATATCCGGCCGCTTGGCCGCCAACTGGCTGCGCGCCGCTTGCGCTACCAGGCGGCCGAAACTGTAATCCTGTCCTATCAGGTAGACCCGCTTGGCACGCGCATCGCGCTTGATGACTTCGGTCAAGGCATGCATGCGCATATCGGCATTCGCATCGAAACGGAAATGCCAGTAGCTGCATTTTTCATTCGTCAACGCCGGATCGACTGCCGAGTAATTCAGGAACAGCACGCGATTGGCCGGTGCGCGCTGGTTATGCTTGTTCACTGCATCCAGCAAGGCGGCTGCCACTGCCGAGCTATTCCCCTGCACCATAAATGGAATACGCTGGTCCGCCAGCCGCTTGAACTCCAGCAGCGATTCCTCGACACCCAGCTTGTTATCGAATATTTCCAATTCCAATGGATGCGCACCATCCGGCAGACGGACGCCGCCGCGTGCATTCACCGTGTCTATAGCGAGTTGCAGGTTACGCACGACTGCTTCGCCGGCATTGGCAAAAGCCCCGGACATGCCGTCTATCATGCCGATCTTGATGGGCGCGGCGGCTTGCGCAGCCAGAGAGGCGCACAGCAAAGCTGCGGCCAGAATATTTTTTACCTGGGTTTTCAATGCGGGACCTTCTTAAAACGGCCATTTTACGCGGCGGCCAGCACGCTTGCTTGTGCACCGAATCGCCGCCCTTGCGTTTACACTAGCTCCATGACGCCTGAGACCCCGCACTCCCCACCTACCAGACCGCGCAAGCGGCTGTATCTGGGCGGGCTGTTCGTCTTGCTCGCGTCCTTGTTGTTGCACCTGATAGTACTGGCCTGGGCCCGTGGCCTGATCACACTGCCATCCCACAAATCGCCCGATGACACGACGGTGATTGCCGCCACACTGGAAACAGAAACGCCACCGATACCGAAGCCCAAAATAGTCGCCGCCAAACCCAAGCCACGTCCGCGCCCGGCGAAACCCGCACCGCCCGCCGCACCCGCCATCGCACCCGTCGTCGAACCGCAGGCCGAGAGCACCAGCACAGCCGTCAACGAAACCGAAACAGAGGTCGAAAGCAGCGAGCAAATTGCAGCAACAGAACAAGCGGAAGCTGAGGTGGCTGAAACGGAACACAGCGTCGCCTACAAGATCGACCTGCCGCCGTCTGCCAGCCTGAAGTACGATATCCAGAAAATCCCGAAAGAAGGTCCAACCACGTATGGCAGCGGCACGATCAGCTGGCATACCGATGGCAGCCGCTATACGGTGGATGGCGATTTTGGTGTGCTCTTCATTACCGCGCTACGCTTTAAGAGCAGCGGCACGATTTCGGATATAGGCGTGGTGCCCGAGCTGTATAGCGAAAAACGTTTTCGCCGCGCCGAAACCAATACACATTTCCAGCACGAACCGGCAGTGATCAGTTTTTCCGCATCGACGCAATCCTACCCTCGCACCGGCGGCGAGCAAGACCGCGCCAGCATCATCTGGCAACTGGCAGGGATAGGACGTGGCGACAGCGAAAAATTCGTGGCCGGTGCCAGTATCGATTTATTCGTTGCCGGTACACGCGATGCGGAAACATGGCACATACTGGTGATCGGCCAGGAAGAAATCGAGATCGATGGCGTCAAAACCAGCGCATGGCATGTAGCGCGTGCGCCCAAGCGCGGCTCCTACGACCAGAAACTGGATATCTGGCTGGCGCCGCAGCAAAACTGGTATCCGGTACGCCTGCGCTATACAGAAGCCAATGGCGATTACCTCGATATGTCATTGACCAGCTTGAACGTTTCCGCCCTACCCTAGTCATATAATCTTAATAACCTTTCATTTTGGTGACCCAATGAAGCGCACTCTTTACCGTAATCTGGAATCCATGTTGCTCGCCACCGTGATCGCTACGTCAGCGAGCGCCACATTGGCGCAAACCCCGGCCAAGCGCAGTTTCAACCTGCCGCCATCGGCTGACCTGAACTATGCAATCAACGCCAACCAGCGTGGTTTGCCACTGAACGGCACCGCCATCCTCCATTGGAAAACGGACAAGACAACTTACTCGATTACAACTGAAACCCGCGCGATGTTGCTGGGCAAGATCCTGGAAGCAAAAAGTGAGGGCACCATCGATGCCTTTGGCCTGGCGCCGCTCACCTCCACCGAAAAGCGCTATCGCAAGGACCCGACCACGGTGACCTTCAATCGCGATGCCAAAACCATCAGCTTCAGTGCATCCGATGCCAGCTATCCGATCAAGGGCGGCGAACAGGATCGCAATAGCGTGGTGTGGCAATTGGCGACCATCGCACGCAGCACGCCAAATAAATTCAAGGCCGGTGCCAGCATCCCGCTGACCGTGGTCGGACAAAAGGACGCGGATGCATGGACCTTCAAAGTCGGCAAGGCGGAGAAAATCAAGACCTCGACCGGCGACCTGAATACAGTCAAGGTCAGCCGCGTCATCAAGGATGGCGGCAAGGACCAGAAACTCGACATCTGGTTTGCACCGTCGATGGAATGGTATCCGGCACGTGTGCGGATTACCGAACCTGAAGGCGACTTCATCGAACAAACCCTGACCAAGGTGGATCCCGTATAGCTCCTATATGGCCAGGCAGACAAAGCGCTTGCCCGTCACAGCATATAATTCGGCTTTGATTGGCGCTTTGTACAAAGCGCCACGCTTTTGTTGATGAGGAAATGATGAGTTCTGCAGACGGTGCGCTGGTATTGTTCAGCGGTGGACAAGACTCCACCACTTGTGTCGCATGGGCGCTCGCGCGCTATGCCCGGGTTGAAACCATAGGCTTTGATTATGGCCAGCGCCACGCGGTAGAACTGGAAGTGCGCCCCAGCGTGCTGCAAGCCTTGCGCGAATTTTCTCCGGAATGGGATAGCAAACTGGGCGAAGACCACATCATAGACCTGTCGCTCATTTCCAAAATTTCCGATACGGCGATGACGCAAAACGTTGAAATCGCAATGATGGAAAACGGCTTGCCGAACACCTTCGTCCCCGGTCGCAATTTATTATTCATGATGGTCGCTGCGACCGTCGCTTACCGGCGCGGTCTCGATGTACTGGTCGGCGGCATGTGCGAAACCGACTTCTCCGGCTACCCGGATTGCCGTGACGATACGATGAAGGCCTTGCAGGTTGCTCTCAACCTCGGCATGGCAACCCGCCTCAAACTGGAAACCCCGCTGATGTGGATAGACAAGGCGGCGACCTGGAAGATGGCGCAAGACCTCGGCGGCACAGCACTGGTCGACCTGATCCGGGCCGGCACGCACACCTGCTATCTCGGCGAACGCGGTGCCTTGCATGACTGGGGTTATGGTTGCGGCACCTGCCCTGCATGCGAATTACGTGCGCGTGGTTATGCGAATTTTGTTGCGCAAGAAAAATAAGGACGCGCTCGGTCCAGTCACATCGTGTTAATTAAGCGTTAAATTGCAACACTCCCGGGTTTCTGCTGCCAGTTAAGTCTTCAGGAAAATCTGAAATCCGGGCTTCCCTCTTCTCCCCTCTGTACACACTGTCATTCACGCGGCACGCAATCAGTGCATGCGTCACCTCTGTACGCCCCATGTTTACGTATGAAAATTTGCGACAGCGCAACTGCGTAAAAGAAGCCTGAGAATATTCAAACAGCGGTATCAAAATATTTCATTGATGGGTTAAATTTATGCATCAATGAGCTTGTGAGCGGCTGATATGGTGGCGTGCCCCTACGCTGCAACGATCAGCGAGGGTTAAAACTATAGTTACCCAATCAAAGGACACGACCATGATATGGCAACAGATTTACGATCCGCTTAACAGTTTCGGCTTCTCCACTATCGCCGCCGGTATCCCGGTTGCAGTACTCCTCGCAGCACTCGCATTCTTCCACATGAAAGCCCACCTCGCGGCGGGCCTGGCACTCGTCGTCGGCATCGTCATCGCTGCTTTCGTCTTCGGCATGCCGGTGGCAATGGCAGGCAAGGCTGCAGGCTACGGCATTGCCGCGGGCCTGTTCCCAATCGGCTGGATCGTACTGAATATTATCTTCCTGCACCGTCTGACGACGCTCAACGGTTACTTCAAGGTTTTGCAAAACAGTATCAGCGGCATTACCGAAGACCGGCGTTTGCAGCTGTTGCTGGTGGCATTCTGCTTTGGCGCATTCTTTGAAGGCGCGGCCGGTTTCGGCACACCGGTTGCGGTTACCGGCGCGATCCTGATCGGCCTCGGCTTCTCGCCTTTGGCGGCATCCGGCCTGGCGCTGATTGCCAACACTGCGCCAGTCGCATACGGCGCACTCGGCGCGCCTGTGATTGCACTGTCGACTGTTACCGGCATCGACCTGTTGCACCTGTCCTCCATGATTGGTCGCCAATTGCCGTTCTTCTCGGTACTGGTCCCGTTCTGGCTGATCTGGGCGTTTGCCGGCTTCCGCGGCATGCGCGAAATCTGGCCGGCGATCCTGGTTGCAGGCGTGTCCTTCGCAATCCCGCAATTCATCGTCTCGAACTATCACGGCCCATGGCTGGTTGACGTGATCGCCGCGATTGTTTCGATGGGCTCGCTGACCTTGTTCCTCAAAGTATGGCAACCAAAGAAAATCTGGACCTCGACCGCTTTGCGCAATCGCAATGACAATTCCAAGGACGACATCAAACCTGAACCGGAAACGGAAGAAAAGCCGGTACTGGCCAACATCAGCGTCGCCAAGTCGTGGATGCCATGGGTCATTCTCTCGGTCTTTGTGTTCGTCTGGGGCACGCCATTTTTCAAGAAAGCGATTGACGCGATCTGGTCGTGGAAATATGCGATCCCCGGCCTCGACAAGATGGTCATGAAGATGCCGCCGGTGGCCAAGGAGCCCTTCCTCGAAGGCGCTGTCTTTAACTTCAATGTGCTGTCGATGGCGGGTACCGGCATCCTGGTGTCGGCAATCGTTGCCGGTGTATTGATGGGTTACTCATTCAAACGCCTGCTGCAGGAATACTGGCAAACCATCAAGCTGGTGCGTTACTCGCTGCTGACGATTTGCGCGATGTTTGGTGTCGGCTACCTGACCAAGTACTCCGGTCTCGATGCAACGCTGGGCCTGGCCTTTGCGCATACCGGTGTGTTCTATCCGATGTTTGGTACCCTGCTCGGCTGGCTCGGTGTCGCACTGACCGGTTCGGATACGGCCGCCAACGTATTGTTCGGCAGCCTGCAAAAAACGACGGCCGAGCAACTTGGCTTGCCGCCGGTACTGATGGCATCGGCGAACAGCTCCGGTGGCGTGATGGGCAAAATGATCGATGCGCAGTCCATTGTGGTCGCTTCCACTGCCACCAAGTGGTATGGACATGAAGGCGATATCTTGCGCTACGTCTTCTTCCACTCGATCGCGCTGGCGATCCTGGTCGGCTTCCTGGTGACGCTGCAAGCCTATGTGATTCCATTCACACTGATGGTTGTGCAGTAAGAAATAAGTCCCAAGTAAAAAGGCCCCTGAACGGGGCCTTTTTTATTTGCTGCATGCGCTTAATAGCGCGGGGTCGTGCCCGCCGGTGTATTGGGATACATTGGTTCTGCTGGCGCTGGTGGCGGCGGATCAACATGTATCGTGGTAGTTTCACGCAGGACACCGCCGCCGCTGACGCTACCGGAGACCGTCGTATCCTGGCCGCTCATGCGCCGTATGCAATCCGGCCGGTCCGCATCGGGTAAGGCATTGCAGCGTATCTGTGCATTCTTTTGATACACCGACGCATCATCGTCTTTCAATTTCCCATGGCGCGCCTCATTCAGCGCAGCGCCCGCATCGCGCAGGCAAGTCGCGCGATCCTGGGTTGACCTGCCATCCATGCAGGCGGCCCGGTCCTGCTGATAATTGCTGAGCGCGGTATCAGCCGCTGACGCCAGACCGGCGGCAAAGGAAACGCAAAAGATACACAGCGAAAAACCCAGGACCTTGTAAACGGCATTTTTATTTAATTGCATGGCAGCCTCCGGTTAAGGAAAATCCCAGTCTAGGACTGCGGTTTTTTCCCGTATGTACGGTAACCGACTTATAGGCGCTTGAAATTGCAGGATGGCAAATCATGGCGGAAAGCCGCCGGCGAAATCCAAAATCCAGGCTATTTCCCTGCACAATTATTTAATTCAATGACATACTTGCCCTTACGACACGGCTGACAGGCTTAGCAGCTCGACGCTGTAGTCATCAAAAATAGATTATTCAAGAGAGACAGTAATGCCCGAATCCAAGACGCCCCGCAAACATTTTTCCATGTTGCGCGGCTTTCACCTGGCAGACTTTTTTACGCTGGGCAACGCAGCCTGCGGCGTAGCTGCGGTATTTTTTGCCATGCTGTATATGGCCAGCCAGTCGCTGCATCATTTCTACGCAGCCGCCGCCATGGCGCCGGCCGCTTTCATATTCGATGTGCTGGATGGTCGTATTGCACGCTGGCGCCGCCAGCATTCGGCAATGGGACGCGAACTGGATTCGCTGGCTGACGTGATTTCCTTCGGCCTGGCACCGGTTACGCTGGGTTTTGCTGCCGGCCTGACCGGCGGCTGGGACTGGGTTGCGATGATTTACTTCGTCTGCTGCGGCGTGAGCCGCCTGGCACGCTATAACGTTACGGCGGAAAGCCTGTCGGAAGGTGCGGACAAGGTTGCCTACTTTGAAGGGACGCCGATCCCGACCAGCGTCATCATTACCGGCATCCTGGCCTGGCTGGCCTCAAGCGGCAGCGTGGGCGCGGCGATTTACGGTGGTGTATGGCTGCTCGGCCCGTGGGAATTGCATCCGCTGGCCTTGCTGTTTGCACTGTCGGGCACACTGATGATCAGCAAGACGCTGCACATCCCGAAATTCTGATCTCCCGCCTGACTCCCTGTACCCCGCGCTGCCCTACAAACGATAGATCAGCGCGGCCAGCACAACGGCAGCGGCGGAGACTGCGGTCACGGTATCAAGCAAATCCAAAATAGCCCCCTTCCAGCAGAAATTGACGTCTGTCATCACTTTAGGCAGGGCGCAGCGGATTGCCAACGAAGTCTTTATTGGACTCTTATGCGAAAAACGAATATTGCCCTGTTACATTGTTTTGTATCAAATGTAACAAGGCGTAAATGCGTTGGCGCATTAGTCTGAATAATCTTTCAATGGATGCTTCAAACACGTATGCGTGCTTGTAAAGGGGAGTAACCATGAAGAAAAAGCTTATCGCACTGACGATAGCACTGGTCGTCGTCAACGCCACCGCCGCACAACTGTCTGCCGAAGCCTATAGAAGCAAGCATGCGCAGGACAAGACTGCGTCATATAAAGCACCGGCAACAGCAACGGCACCGGTACAAAGCATCACCAAATCCGAAGCGAAAGCAGCCAATATGGCGCTGATCGTAGAAAATTTCGAAAGAATCGACGCCAATAATGACGGCATCGTCACGCGCAATGAGCTACGCGCTTATGTGTTGTCGACCCGCCGTCACGTGCCTATGACCTGATTTGTAATACCTGCCTGACGATTTTATGCGTCGGGCCTGGTTTCTTCGATCTTCAAATCGGTCTTCAATTTGCTGATGGCAGCCGCAACCGCCTGTACGCGCGCGTCATGGATCGCTTCCGGTATGCGTTGCGGCTGGTCCGGATACCGCTGGCGCGTCAATTCTGCAATTTCCCCGCCATTCACCGTTTGCGCTGCCGCCAGCGCTGCCTGCAGATAGCCGTTTTGCGGGAAAGGTTTATCCGCAAAACCGGTACGGCCGCGATGGTCGCACTCTGAAGCCTGCAACATCTCGATAAAGCGTTGCGGCTTGCGGAAAGCATCGCAGCGTTCCAGCAAACTCACTATCGTATTCGCCCGCAGTTCAAACGCACGCCCGACATTGCCATGCTCGCGCGCCGTCATCAGCGCCAGATCCCGGCAATCATTCGGGATTTTCAGGCGTTTACTGACTGCATCGACCAGCTTCGCGCTATGCATCTCGTGCCCGTGATGCCGCGGCCATTGATCCGGCGGCGTGACACCTTTGCCGAGATCATGCAGCAAGGCGGCGCAACGCACCGGCAGATTGGCAGCGATGCCGGCGGCATAATCGATGACCAGCATGATATGCACGCCGGTATCGATTTCAGGATGATATTGCGCCGGTTGCGGTACGCCCCACAGCACATTCAGTTCCGGCAGGATGCGCTGCAAGGCGCCGCAGTCGCGCAAGACTTCAAACATGCGCGATGGCCGCACTTCCATCAAGCCGCGCGCCAGCTCTTGCCACACACGCTCAGGCACCAGCGCATCGACTTCACCGGCGGCAACCATGTCCTGCATCAGGGTATTCGTTTCCGCCGCCACCGTGAACTCAGGAAAGCGCGCGGCAAAACGTGCAATGCGCAAGATACGCACCGGATCTTCGGCGAAGGCTGGTGATACATGGCGGAAGATGCGCTGCTCGAGATCGCGCTTGCCGCCGAAAGGATCCACAATGCTGCCGTCTTCATCCTGCGCCATCGCATTGATGGTGAGGTCGCGGCGGATCAAATCTTCTTCCAGCGTCACGCTGGCATCGGTATGGAATACAAAGCCCTTGTAACCGGGCGCGGTCTTGCGCTCGGTGCGTGCCAGCGCGTATTCGGCATGCGTCTTCGGATGCAGGAAAACCGGGAAGTCTTTGCCGACCGGGGTATAGCCTTGTGCGACCATGGCTTCCGGCGTTGCGCCCACCACCACGTAATCGCGATCCTTGACGGCGACGCCCAGCAATTCATCGCGTACGGCACCGCCAACGATGTAAGTCTTCATATCAGTTCAATCTGGATAGGTATCGTATTTTTCTATGTGATTGGTTTCGGCCAGCGCCCCGGCTATCCATTGCGCGACGGCAGGATGTGCGGCGACGCGTTCGACATAGGCATCCAGCGCCGGTGCCAGCACGACTTCATAGGTACGGAAGCGCATGACAACAGGTGCAAAGTAAGCATCGGCTATCGAAAACTCACCGAATAAATATTGGCTGGGGCCGGACATGGCCAGGCAGTTTTCCCAGATCTCGCTGATGCGACCGATGTCGGCCTGTGCTTCCAGCGTCCGGCCCTTGCCCGGGAACTTGGCGCGGATGTTCATCCACATCGCAGAGCGCACACCGGTAAAGCCGGAGTGCATTTCGGCACAAATCGAACGTGCCAGCGCACGCGCCGCCACATCTTCCGGCCACATTTTCTTTTCCGGAAATTGCTCGGCCAGATATTCGCAAATCGCCAGCGAATCCCAGATCGTGGTTTCCCCGGCCAGCAGCACCGGCACCCGGCCCGCGGCCGAGTAATGTGCGATCTGCATCGTCGTATCCGACCGATCCAGCAGCACTGAAATTTCCTGGAATGGAATATTGAAAGCCGTCATCGCGACCCATGGCCGCATCGACCAGGAAGAATAATTCTTGTTGGCGATGACCAGCTTCAAGCCACTCTTTTCTGCGTTATCCAGCGTCTGCGACAAAGTCGGATCGAGTTCTGTAGTTTGCATACCGTCCTAACGATAAAATTCCTGCGGGCGCTACGCCGGCTTAAGGCAAATCCGTCGCCACAAATGCGGTTGGCGTCACGCTACCAAGGCGATCCTTCAGCGACTGCGGCTTGCTCTCGAACATCGCCGCATAGTAAGTCGCATTGGAGAGCACTTTTTTCACATAGTCGCGGGTTTCCGAAAATGGAATCGACTCTGCAAAAATCGCGCCTTCGACCGGACGTGTCAAAGTCGAACGCCACGCGCGCGGACGTCCCGGACCGGCATTGTAAGCAGCTGTCGCCAGCGTTTGCGAACCGTCCAGGTCATTCAACACCATATTCAGGTAACTGGTACCGAGCAGGATATTGGTTTCGATTTCATTCACCTGGCTATGCGAGTAATCACTCATGCCGATTTTCTTCGCAACATGGCGCGCAGTAGCAGGCATCAATTGCATCAGGCCGGAAGCGCCGACATGTGAACGCGCATCCATGATGAAACGTGATTCCTGGCGGATCAAACCATAGACCCAGGCCATTTCCAGCCCCAGCCTTTGCGTTGCGGTACGCATGATGTCGCGATAAGGCGATGGGAAGCGCTGCGTGAAATCGACTTCTATCTTGGTGCGATCCGAAGTGTTGACCATGCGATCCAGTACTTCGCTACGACGTGCAAATTCAGCTGCAGCCAGATGCTGGCGCTCATTCATCTTGCGCAGCTCCCAGTTCCATTCGCGGTAACCTTCAAAACGCAAACCGAGGTCGAAGAATTTGAAGGCGCGACGGAAACCCTGATTGGCGGCCATAGGTGCGATTTCTTCTTCCGTCACCGGCATGGCGCGGGTGGGGATCGTGATTTTCTGGCCCAATTCTTCCAAAGCCAGCTGGCCGTAGAAATTGGTTTGCGATGCGATAGATTGCATCAGCGCATTGGATTCATCACGCTTGCCTTCTTCACGCAGTGCGCGTGCCAGCCAGTAAGTCCATGTTGCATCATCGCGCAAGGCAGCCGGCATCGCTTCCACACCCTGCCTGACCAGCTTCCAGTCACCGGCGCGCAGCGCTGCCCGCACTTTCCATTGATGGCCTTCAAGTGACAAAGGCGCATTCCCCGCCTTGCGCCAGTAGCCCGCCGCTTCCGGTGCCAGCTTCATCGATGCCTGCAAGGCGATTTGTGCCCAACCCTGCGCTTCCTGCTTTTTGTTCAGCAAGAGCGTATTGCTGGATAAGATTTCCGCGGCTTGCGCCGGATTGTTCTTCGCGATGCGGCCCAGTGCAACGATGAATACCTCATGCTTGACGCGACGGAAACCGACGCCGCGCGAGGTGATCAACGCAGGCTTTTCCATTGCCGTGACCAGCGAACCATCATCAATGCCGGTGAAAGGTACGAGGCGACGCACAAAATCAGTCGAACCGGTTTCTGCCGCGAGGCGGATCTGCGCCCACAGGTCGTCTTCATTGAACTGGCTGTTTTCCATCAGCATGCCGATCAAGGCGACGCAGCCCTCACCGTAATTTTTCGGCACCGTCAGCAGGGCACGCGCATCGACGGCGACATTCATGCCCTTTTGCGCCTTCGACATCAGCGCATAGCATTTCAATTGGGTATCGTCATCCAGCTGGAATTGCGGATATTGCTCATCGAAAGTGACCCAGTCGCGCCGCTTGCCCACTTCGAGCAACCAGTCATTGCGCAGACGGTCGGCGATCGCGCTGCCGTTATAGCGATTCAGGTAAGCCAGTATTTCGGTCGGGCTGGCATCCTTGATGCGTGGCTTGAGCTGGTAATAGTCAACGTAGGAAGGGATTGCATAATTACCGAGTTTGGACGCGATATCGGCGGCGCGTACCGCATCACCGCGACGCGACGCATCACGCAATGCTAAAAATGCATCGTCATCACTGGCGAAACCAGCCGCACGCTTTTGCGCATGCGCCGCCGGCAAGAGGAACACAGCAGATGCGGCGAGCAGCATGACGCGCGCCAATAATTTATTCGAAAACATCAATTTCGTGACCCCTATTTTTATCCTGCTTATACTAGAACCGATTTCACCTAGAATAGCACGCGATTACCCTCCCGTACCCATGCAAAACAAGCTCGAATTACGTCGTACCTTACTCGCATCGCGCAAAGCCCTTGCCGCGGATCAACGCGCTCTTTTTGATCGTCGCCTGGCTGAGAAAATCCTGCAATGGTGGCGTACCGAAAAGCCCGCCAGCCTGGGCGCGTACATCCCGATGCGTGGCGAACCGGATGTACACCCGGCGTATGCAGAACTGGCGGCAGCCGGCGTGCAACTGGCTTTGCCGGTCATCATCGGTGATAACGCGCCCTTGCAGTTCGTAAGCTGGACACCGGGGGAAGCACTGCGCAAAGACCGCTTCGGCACCGACATTCCGCTGGCCGACAATGCGCTGCTACAGCCGCAGGCGCTGCTGATCCCCTGCCTGGGCTTTAATGCGGAGTGCTTCCGCCTCGGTTACGGCGGCGGTTTTTATGACCGTACGCTGGCGGCAGAGCCTCGGCCACGCACGCTAGGCGTCGCCTATGCGCTGGGCGAAGTCGATTTCGCCAGCGAGGTCTATGACATCGCGCTGGATGCCGTGTTAACCGAAGAAGCCATGTTCCGGCCGCGCACATAACGCACACATAAGGCACCCATAAAAAATGCCCTGTCCGTTACCGGTACAGGGCATGGTGGTGAACCTTGCTGCTTATTTCTGCGACAGGTTCAGGCGCGTCCAGATCGCATGCGTCGCCGCCGCCTGGTTCAATGTGTAGAAATGCAAACCAGGCGCGCCGCCTGCCAGCAAACGTTCACACAAGTCCGTCACCACATCGAGGCCGAACGCGCGGATCGAATCGCTGTCGTCCCCGAAGCTGGCCAGCTTGAGGCGTATCCAGCGCGGGATTTCGGCACCGCACATATCCGAGAAACGCATCAGTTGCGAATAATTGGTGATCGGCATGATGCCGGCCGTGACCGGCACATCGGAGCCGGCCTTGCGCGCATCGTCTACAAAGCGGAAGTAGGCATCTGCATTGTAGAAGTACTGCGTGATTGCCGAATCAGCACCAGCCTTGGCCTTGCGTACAAAGTTGGCGATATCGTCTTGCGGTGATTTCGCTTGCGGATGTACTTCCGGATAAGCGGCGACTTCGATATGGAACCAGTCACCGGTTTCCGCACGTATGAATTCAACCAGTTCGTTTGCATGATGAAACTCACTGGATGACATATCCATCGCGCCGTAACCGCTCGGCAGGTCACCACGCAAGGCAACGATGCGCTTGATGCCATGCGACTTGTACTCGGCCAGGATGGCACGCAGGCTGTCACGCGAGCTGCCGAGGCAAGACAAGTGTGGTGCCGCGTCATGCCCGGCACCACGGATTTCCAGCACTGTTTCCAGCGTGCCTTGTTGCGTCGAGCCGCCGGCACCAAAGGTGACCGAGAAATACTTGGGGTTCAACTCGGCCAGTTTGGCGCAGGTTACCCGCAGTTTTTCCACGCCCGCCGGAGTCTTGGGCGGGAAAAACTCTATGCTGAAATTCTGTTCTTTCATTTTTCTTGTAGTAAAAGCGCGGACAGTATCCACGAAATAATGCTGTACAGGATCGCACCGCCTACTGCCGACCAGAAGCCGGCAACATGGAAGCCGCCTACCAGTTGCGACACCGCCCAGAACATCAAACCGTTAATGACGAAGATGAACAAACCCAGCGTCAGCAAAGTGACGGGCAAGGTCAGCAACACCAGCACCGGACGGATCAGGGTATTCACCAGGCCCAGTATCAGTGCGGCAATGATGGCCGTGCCGACACTATCGACCTTGATCGATGACATCAGGAAGGGAAGCGCAAAGAGTGCCGCTGCATTGATTGCCCAGATGAGGATGATGCGCATACGATTTCTCCTTTTTTCAATATTGAACGTCAGGAAACCGCTGCCCCATATTCAATATGAGGCAGCTCGGGCGAAACGATGAAGCGACTGCGACTGCTTGGATTGCTTAGTAGCGGTAGTGCTCCGGCTTGTAAGGGCCGGTTTGTTGTACGCCGATGTAGTTTGCCTGCTCTGTGGTCAGAGTCGTCAGCTGTGCATTAAGTTTCTTCAATTGCAAGCGTGCGACTTTTTCATCCAGGTGCTTAGGCAAGGTGTAGACGCCGACCGGATAGTTCTTCGTGTTTGCGTACAGTTCGATTTGTGCAATCGTCTGGTTCGCGAACGAAGAGCTCATCACATACGATGGGTGGCCGGTACCGCAACCGAGGTTAACCAGGCGACCTTCAGCCAGCAGGATGATGCGTTTGCCGTCCGGGAAGATGATGTGGTCGACTTGCGGCTTGATGTTTTCCCAGGTGTATTGCTTCAGTGCGGCGACTTCGATTTCATTGTCGAAGTGGCCGATGTTGCAGACGATGGCCTGGTCTTTCATCTTCTTCATGTGTTCGTGCGTGATCACATGGTAGTTACCGGTACAGGTAACGAAGATGTCGCCGTGTTCAGCCGCGTATTCCATGGTCACGACGCGGTAGCCTTCCATCGCTGCCTGCAATGCGCAGATAGGATCGATTTCAGTTACCCAGACTTGTGCCGACAGAGCACGCATCGCTTGCGCCGAGCCCTTGCCGACGTCACCGTAACCGGCGATCACAGCCACTTTACCGGCGATCATGACATCGGTTGCGCGCTTGATACCGTCAACCAGCGATTCACGGCAGCCGTACAGATTGTCGAACTTGGATTTGGTAACGGAATCGTTCACGTTGATTGCAGGGAAAGCCAGTTTGCCTTCCTTGTGCATTTGGTACAGACGATGCACACCGGTCGTGGTTTCTTCGGTCACACCGAGGATTTGCGGCAGGCGCTTCGAGTACCAGGTCGCATCGATAGCCAGGTGCTTTTTGATCGAATTGAACAGGCAGATTTCTTCTTCGGAACCTGGATTGTTCAATACCGATGCGTCTTTTTCAGCGCGGGTACCGAGGTGCAGCAACAGGGTTGCATCGCCACCGTCGTCGAGGATCATGTTCGAGTAAACCGGCGCGCCCTTGTCGTCGTTCGGCCATTCGAAAATGCGGTGCGTGTATTCCCAGTAGTCGTCCAGTGTTTCGCCTTTAACCGCGAAAACCGGGGTGCCGGCGGCAGCGATGGCGGCAGCGGCGTGATCTTGTGTCGAATAGATATTGCACGATGCCCAGCGTACTTTTGCACCCAGCGCTTCCAGCGTCTGGATCAGTACGGCGGTTTGAATCGTCATGTGGATGGAACCGGTGATGCGTGCGCCCTTCAAAGGCTGCGCTGCGGCGAATTCTTCGCGGATGGCCATCAGGCCCGGCATTTCGGTTTCGGCGATGCGGATTTCCTTGTCACCCCAGGCGGACAAAGACAGGTCGGCGATTACATAGTCGGAAAAATTGCTAGAGGAAGTCATTACTGCGGCGTTCATCACGCCCTCCTTTCGTTAGAAAAAAAGAAACGTGAGCGCAGTTGCAGGTACTGACCGCATCAAGCCTGGCAGATCGAACGATCTGTCGCAACGCTCCTTGATGCGGCAGCCATTTTAATCGAAAAAGACGCGCGCGACCACCCTCCACGGCGGCCGGGCTTATTTCTTCGGTGGCTCGGAACTGGGCAGGGACACCGAATGGACCTTCGCCAATTCGGACTGGGATTCAACGTTTTCAGTGATCCAGCGCAACATATCGAGCCAGATACGCTTTACTTCAGCGTCCGAAGGCATTTTTTGTGCATTCGGCAACTCGATGGTGATCACCGGAACGTTTTTGTGTACGCCGCTGTAATTACCCAGCGAACCCGGATAAACACCCACGCGGTTCAGCAGCAAGCGGCCGAAACGCCGCGGCGGCTGGGCCGGGCCGTCGAAATCCAGCACGCCAAAAGGCGCATGCACGGAAATGATCACATCCGGACGGAAACGCAGCATTTCATCATGCACCCAGCGACTTTCCGGCTCGGACAAGGGGGCGGAACCCGGGAAACGGCGCGGATCTTTTTTGGTACGGGCGGCCCAGTAACGCGGCGCATCCTGCTGCCAGCCCGGCGTCGGGAAGTTGCGGTTCAAATCGACGCCATTGGCATTCACGCGCTTGGCCTTGGGTGCCAGCAAACCATCCGGGTTCACCACCGGCACCACGCTCCACTCGAACTGCTGCGCAGCGGCGGTCGGCATCCATTGCAACCAGCGGAACACCACCGATACCGAAGTCAGTTCATCACCATGGATGCCGCCCATCAACAGCACACGCAATGGCGGCTGGCTGCGTTTGGCCTTTTTGGCAGGAATCTGGCGCGCCAGCAGCGGGAAGCCCTGCAGGGAATTGACGCCTGTTGGCAACAATTCACTTTGCTGGCACATCGCATTCGAAACACCGGGCAGGCGCACTACTAGGCGCTTGCACCAGTCGGCCGGATGCAGCGGCGTGGCTGCCGGCGGCGCAGTATTGGCGCTGGCAGGCAAGCCGAACACGAGAAGGAGCGGAAGTAAAACGTGCCTGGCAAGGGGTGCGATATGCATCGGCGCCTCAGAAAACAAAAATGGTCGGATTAATTCTTTGCAGAATTTTATCCGACCATCGAACAACACTACAGACTAATTATTACAAACCGGCTGCTGCGCGGATATGAGTTCCGCACATCGGCGAACTCTGCCTTTACAGGCCGGCCGCTGCACGCAGCGCTGCAGCCTTGTCCGTACGCTCCCAGCTGAACTCTGGCTCTTCGCGACCGAAGTGGCCGTATGCCGCGGTTTTTTGGTAAATCGGACGCAGCAGGTCGAGCATTTGCACGATACCTTTTGGACGCAGGTCGAAGTGTTCCAGTACCAGTTGAGCGATTTTTTCGTCGCTGATTTTGCCGGTGCCAAAGGTGGTGACCATGACCGAAGTTGGTTTTGCCACGCCGATAGCGTAGGAAATCTGGATCTGTGCACGTTCTGCCAGGCCCGCCGCGACGATGTTTTTCGCCACGTAACGACCTGCATAAGCGGCGGAACGATCGACTTTCGAAGGATCTTTACCGGAGAATGCGCCGCCGCCGTGCGGAGCTGCACCGCCGTAGGTATCAACAATGATCTTACGGCCGGTCAGGCCGCAATCGCCTTGCGGACCGCCGATGACGAAACGACCGGTAGGGTTCACCAGGAAGCGTGTGTCTTTCAGCCATTCAGCCGGCACCACTGGCTTGATGATGCTTTCGATGACCGCTTCTTCGATATCCTTGTGTTGCATTTCCGGCGCATGCTGGGTCGACAATACGATGGTGTCGATAGAAACCGGACGGCCGTCAACATAACGCAGGGTTACTTGTGATTTTGCATCCGGACGCAGCCACGGCAGGCGGCCGTCCTTGCGCAGTTCCGATTGGCGTTCAACGATGCGGTGTGCGTAGTGAATCGCAGCCGGCATCAGTTCCGGCGTTTCATCACAGGCGTAACCAAACATCAGGCCCTGGTCGCCAGCGCCCTGGTCGAGGTCGATACCGGCGCCTTCATCGACACCTTGTGCGATGTCCGGCGATTGCTTGTCGTAAGCAACCAATACTGCGCAGCTCTTGTAATCGATACCGTAGTCGGCATTGTCGTAACCGATGCGCTTGATGGTTTGACGTGCGACTTCGATGTAATCAACGTTGGCGAAAGTAGTGATTTCACCGGCCAGGACGACCAGACCGGTGTTGCACAGTGTTTCTGCGGCAACGCGGGCTTTTGGGTCTTGCTGGAAAATGGCGTCGAGGATGGCGTCGGAGATTTGATCCGCTACTTTGTCCGGATGACCTTCGGAGACGGATTCAGAGGTAAACAGGTATTCATTTGCCATTACAGGTTCCTTAGTACACTTATTTAAGTTGGCTTGATGTCGCGGTCAACCTAATGAACCTGCGACGCTTTAGCGAAATTTATATACCGCCTCGCAAGTTGTCATTAACTCGGCGGTTGCTACTTTGTGCTATTTTACGCCTCTTGAAAAAAATCGGCAAAGTCTCTTGTCACAAGAGCACGATGCTCGACCCGCATGCTTGTTTTCCTATTCCGTCTGTTGTCTTTCCTGCCCTTGCCGATACTGCATGCGATCGGGGTCGGGATCGGCTGGACGGTTTACCTGGCATCCGGCAGCTACCGCCGTCGCCTGCAGGAAAATATCAAACTGGCAGGCTTCGGCCGGCACCTGAATAAGGCAGTCAGTGAATCCGGCAAAAACATGCTGGAGCTGCCTTTTATATGGTGTGCAGCGCCGGAACGCGTACTGCGCTCCATCCGCATAGAAAACTGGGAAGTGGTCGAACAGGCTGCCGCGGCCGGCAAAGGCATCATTTTCCTGACACCCCACCTCGGCTGCTTTGAAATTTCGGCACAGGTCGCGGCGGCCCAGCTGCCAATCACCGTGCTGTATCGCCCGCCACGGCAGGAAGCGCTGAAGCCACTGATAGAAGGAGCACGGGCGCGCCATAATCTGTCGCTGGCACCAGCCAGCCTGAGCGGCGTACGCACGCTGTTTAAAGTATTGAAAAGAAATGGCGCGATCGGCTTGCTGCCGGACCAGGTGCCGCAAAACGGCGAAGGCGTGTGGGCTGACTTTTTCGGCAAACCGGCTTACACCATGACCTTGCCGGCCAAGCTGCTGGAAATGACCGGCGCTGCGATGATCCTCGCCTTCGCGGAACGTCGCCCTTACGGCAAAGGCTATGTCCTGCACCTGCGCCAATTCAGTATTCCCGCAGATTTGCCACTGGAAGAACAGGTGCGCGCCATCAATGCTGCCATGGAAGAATTGATTGCGCTCTGCCCTGCGCAATACTTCTGGAGCTACAACCACTACAAAATACCGGCCGGCGTGGCCGCACCGCAGGCCGCCGACCCAACTGATAACGGGACCCCAGCATGAGATTCATCATTGCCCTGATGTGGTGCCTGCACTGGCTGCCGCTGCCTGTCATCGCGCGCCTGGGCGAAGTGATAGGCAGCTTATTGTTCATCTACAAGAAATCGCGGCGCCGCATCACGCTGATCAACCTCGCGCTCTGCTTCCCCGAAATGTCCGAAGAAGAACGCCAGGCCATCGCGAAAAAACATTTCCAGGCGTATGCCCGCAGCGTACTGGAACGCGGCATCCTGTGGTGGGGTTCGGAAGCGCGCCTGCGCCGACTGATCGTAGTGGAACCGCGCGTACCACTGGATGCCATCAATGCCAGCCCGACCATCCTGCTGTGTCCGCACTTCGTCAGCCTGGACGTCGCCGGGGTCGCCGTCATGCTGGAATCCTCGCTCTGCTCGATTTATACGCAGCAACTGAATCCGGTCTTCGATGAAGTCTTGCGCAAAGGCCGTTCACGCTTTCGCCCGGTCAAACTATTCTCCCGCAGCGACGGCATCAAACCCATCATCCGCGCGATGCGCGAACACCTGCCCTTCTTCATGCTGCCGGATATGGACTTCGGTGAAAAAGACGCTGAATTCGTCCCTTTCTTTGGCATCCCGGCCGCCACGCTGACGGCACCCGCGCGCATCGCTGCCGCCACCAATGCCAAAGTGATCCCGGTGGTTGCAACCTATCTGCCCGGCTATCGCGGCTGGAAAGTCACTTTCTACCCGGCCTGGGAAAATTATCCGGGCGACGACATCACCGCCGCCACCCGCTATATGAATGCCTTCATCGAAGAGCGCGCGCGTGAAACACCGTCCGAGTACTTCTGGACACACAAGCGTTTCAAGACCCGTCTGCCTGGCGAGCCCAGCTTCTACGCCAACAACAATACGGATGAAGCGCCCCCGGCTTATTGATAGGCAAGCTGCGCGTCGTCGCATTTCCGCCCTGCGGGCAGTACGCGCTTGCCAGCCACGGCTATAATCGCAATATGAAACTCAAATTCACAAAAATGCATGGTGCGGGCAACGATTTCGTTGTCATCGACGCCATCAACCAGGCCATCGATTTCACTCCGGCGCAATGGCAATACCTGGCCGACCGCCGCTTTGGCGTGGGTGCCGATCAAATGCTGGTAGTCGAAAAGCCGCAGGCTGCCGGCGTCGACTTCCGCTATCGCATCTATAACGCCGATGGCGGCGAAGTCGAGCAATGCGGCAACGGTGCACGCGCCTTCGTGCGCTTTGTGACCGACAAGAAGCTCACCGACAAACGTTCGATCAAGGTTGAAACCATGTCGGGCGTGATCGAGCCGCGCCTCGAAGCCAACGGACAAATCACGGTCGACATGGGCGCGCCCATCCTGAATCCGGAAGATGTGCCTTTCGATACCAGCGATTTGCTGTGCAAGGCCGAAGGCGAAGACACGCTGTGGCCACTCGATATCAAGGGTGAAACCAACTGGATCTCCGTGGTATCGATGGGCAATCCGCATGCGGTGCAAGTGGTGGCTGACGTCGAAGAAGCACCGGTACGCGAAGACGGCGTACTGATAGAGCATCATCCGCGCTTCCCGAAGCGCGTCAATGCCGGCTTCATGCAAATCCTGGATCAGCACCACATCAAACTGCGCGTGTTCGAACGCGGCGCGGGTGAAACCCTGGCTTGCGGCACCGGTGCCTGCGCGGCCGTGGTGGCCGGCATCCGGCGCGGCTTGCTGGCGTCGCCGGTCAAGGTACAAACCCGCGGCGGCGAACTGCTCATCGCCTGGGGCGGCCCCGATGCGCCGGTCATGATGACGGGCCCTGCCGTCACTGTGTTCGAAGGCGAAATAGAGATTTAAGCGAGAGATTTAAGCGCGCTGCGCGAAATTGTTTTGCGCGCCCGCTTGTCGGTTAAAATCATTGCCAATTAAAGCAAGGCCGCGTGGCATCAGCGACGCGCTTTCAAACTACACTCACTATTACGACAAATGACATCTCCACTGGACTCCAATACCGTTGCCGATTATTTGCTGGATAACCCGCAATTCTTTGAAGAACATGCCGAGTTACTGTCGAGAATCAAATTATCCAGCGCCCTCGGCGGCCGCACGCTGTCGCTGCAGGAACGCCAGATGGACGTCTTGCGCGAAAAACTGAAAGTCATGGAATTGCGCCTGGCCGAACTGATGCGCATCGGCCAGGAAAACGACCAGATCACACATAAATTCCACACCTGGACACGCGCGCTGTTGCAGGCACGCAATGATGTCGATTTACCGCACACACTGACCACCGGCTTGCAAAGCGCATTCTCGGTACCGCATGTGACCTTGCGCCTGTGGGGCGTATCCGAAGCCTTTGCGCATACCTGGTTCGCGGCCCCGGTCTCGGCCGATTCGCGCCTGTTCTCGAATGGCCTGACCACGCCTTTCTGCGGCAGCAATAATGACTTTGAAGCAGCATCCTGGCTGGAAGACGCACCGGCGATCCAGTCGGTTGCCCTGCTGCCTTTGCGCCTGGATGATGCAAGCGAGGCCTTCGGCCTGCTGGTACTCGGCTCGCCGGACCCGCACCGTTTCACCTCCGACATGGCAACTGACTTCCTGACCAATATCGGCCAGACTGCCAGCGCCGCACTGTCGGGCATGCTCGACTAAACCGCATCGTGAGCCTAGTCAGCAATCAGGCTTACCTCGACGGTTATCTCGATAACCTGATCAGCCAGCGCCAACTGGCGCCGTTGACGACTGTCAGCTATCGGCGTGACTTGCTCGAACTGCTGGCATTCGCGACCGCCAGTGACAGCAAGGCTGCGCTGACCGGCATCACGCATTTCCAGATCCGAAAATTCGCTGCGCAACTGCATGCGCAAGGTTTGAATGCGCGCTCGATCGCGCGCAAATTATCGGCCTGGCGCGGCTTCTTCACGTGGCTGTCCGAACAAAATGCGATCACCGCCAATCCGGTCGATGGCATCAAGGCACCGAAACGCAGCAAACCCCTGCCGAAAGCACTGGCCGCAGACGATGCGGTACGGCTGGTGGCAGAACATGCGCCCGGCAGGAATGCCGACTCGGCCATGCAACTCTGCAACCATGCCATGTTTGAATTGCTCTATTCGAGCGGTTTGCGCGTCTCCGAACTGGTCGGGCTGGATGTCCGCTATGCGCAGGAAGCGCGTTACACCTCGGCCGGCTGGATAGATTTCGATGCGCATGAAGTCATGGTGACCGGCAAAGGCAACAAGATGCGCAGCGTGCCTATCGGCCAGGCGGCGATGGATGCACTCACGGCCTGGCTGGCAGTGCGCGATACGCTGGTGAAACTGGATCCGCATCCACTCTTCCTGAGTGAACGCGGTACCCGGGTCTCGGCGCGCGTGGTCCAGTTACGCCTGAAAGCACACGGGCAGGCCATTGGCTTGCCCACCGATGTGCACCCGCACGTATTGCGTCACTCCTTTGCGTCCCATGTCCTGCAATCATCCGGCGACCTGCGCGCAGTGCAGGAAATGCTCGGCCACGCATCCATCGCAGCGACACAGATTTACACCTCGCTCGACTTCCAGCGCCTGGCCCAGGTCTACGATGCCGCCCATCCGCGTGCGAAGAAAAAGCCTGCATAAACTTGCCAGCGCAAGCTTGCGGCAATCCTCCGTCAACACCGCAGAAAATACACTTTGCAACTGAATTGCAAATTTGCGGCATAATCTCCCCCACTATCAATCGAAGCCGCATCGCCATGAAAAAATCTTCCACCCCGGATTACCCGGCACTGGCCGAAAGCCAGTTGCGTGAAACTTCAGTGCGCGCCACCGATGCCCGCATCAAGGTATTGGCCGCATTGCTGGGCGCGCCGTATGCCTTATCGCATCAGGACGTGCAGGACAAACTGGTCGAGATGGACCGCGTCACGCTGTATCGCGCGCTGGATTGCCTGACCGATGCGGGCCTGGCACACAAGATTGCCGGCGATGACCGCGTCTTCCGCTACAACGCCGGCGCCGAAAACAATGAGCACGGCAATCACAGCACCGCGCAGCAACACCAGCACGGCCATTTCAAATGTACGCGCTGCGCCAAGGTATTTTGTATCGACAATGTCGACGAACAACTGTTTGCCGCCGACAATAAAAAATCACCCACCGCGACCCTGCGCCAGCAACTGCAGAATGTATTGCAGGCAACGCTGGGCAAGGGTTTCCAAAGTCACGAAATCGAACTCACCATCAAGGGATGGTGTGCGGCTTGCGCTCAACAGGTTTAACTAACTATATGGCACTCATACCCACCACTATCCTCACCGGCTTCCTCGGGGCCGGCAAAACCACTTTGCTCAACCGCATCCTGCAGGAGCCGCACGGTTTCAAGATCGCCGTCATCGAAAATGAATTCGGCCAGGAAAATATCGACAATGAAATCCTGGTGCAGGACGGCACCGAGCAAATCGTCGAAATGAATAATGGCTGCATCTGCTGCACGGTACGCGGTGATCTCATCATCGCCCTGACGTCACTGGCGCAAAAACGCAATGCCGGCGAACTGCAGTTCGACCATGTAGTGATTGAAACCACCGGCCTCGCCAATCCGGGTCCGGTCGCGCAAACTTTCTTCGTCGATGAAGAAGTCGCTTCCGAATACCTGGTCGACGCCATCATCACCGTGGTCGACGCCAAGCATGCGATGCATCAGCTCGACAGCTATGAAGAAGCGCAACGCCAGATTGGTTTTGCGGACAAGCTGTTGCTGTCCAAAACCGATCTGGTCAGCACCGAAGAATTGCAGGTATTGACCGAACGCATCAAGCGCATCAATCCGCGCGCGCCGATCAGCAACACTGATTTCGGCAAGGTCGCGATTGCCGATGTGCTCGACCTGCGCGGCTTCAACCTCAACGACAAGCTGGAAATCGATCCGGACTTCATTGCGGCCGAAGAGCATGCGCATGAACACAAGCACGAACATGAGCACGATCACAGTTGTGACGCGCATTGCGAACACGAGCATCATGACCACCACCACGGTCATCACAGCGACAATATTGCCGCCTTCGTTTTCAAAAGCGAGCGCCCCTTCAATACGGAAAAGCTGGATGAATTCCTCGGCAGCCTGGTCCAGGTATTCGGACCGCGCATGTTGCGCTATAAAGGCGTACTGTGGATGGACGGTGCCGACCGCAAGGTGGTATTCCAGGGCGTGCACCAGATCATGGGCACCGACATAGGTGCCAAATGGGCGGAAAACGAAGTACGCTCTAGCAAAATGGTGTTTATCGGGCAGAATCTGCCGAAAGAAACGTTTATTTTCGGATTGGAACAATGTTTGGTATAAACTACCGTGGTTTTGAGCTCAGGGTATGAGTACCTGGGTGTTGCTAAAGGTGTGAGTCTCGCACGCAGGGCACGATAAGATCCGAGTGTGGGAAAGTTCATTGAGGACAAGGGACTATGAACGCAACCGTCACAAAATCTGCAAAAAGCGCAAAAAAAATTGCCCCGAAGAAGGCCGTTGCGACTACTCGTGCAAAGCCTGTCAGCAAGGCACCCGCCAAAAAATCACCCGCAAAAACAGTTGCAGGCAAGGCCGTCAAGCCCGCCGGCAAAGCGGCCAAACCGGTCGCCAAACCCGCAGCCAAAGCTGTGAAAAAGGCGCCGGCCAAGAGTGCGGTAAAATCGCCAAAGGTCGCTGTCAAAACGAAAGCACCGGCAGTAAAATCAGGCACAGTAAAAAGTGCAAAACCATTGGCTAAACCGGCAGCAAAGCCGGCCGCCAAAGCGAGCCCAGCAACAAAAGTTTCGGCAGCAGCAAACAAGGCAGCCGCCGTGACAGCAAAACCGAATAAAGACGCATCTCGATCCGACAGCAGCTCCAAAGCTGCCTCCAAGGTCGTAGATAAAATTGAAAAACCCGTAGTTTTGAAGGCAAGCGAAGTGGCAACCAAATCAAGCAAATCAACATCCGTCGCAGGCGACACCACATTGTTAACCGAAGCGCAAATCCTCAAGATGGGCGAAAAGGATTACATGAATGAGGCGCAACTCGCATTTTTCAAAAACCGTCTGCAGCAGCTCGAAAAGGACTTGCTGAAAAACGCTGACGAAACCACCGAGCATCTGCGCGAAACCGTGCTGGTACCCGATCCTGCCGATCGCGCCACGATTGAAGAAGAACACGCACTCGAATTGCGTACCCGCGACCGCGAACGCAAGCTGCTGAAAAAAGTCCAGCAATCCTTGCTGAGCATCGACTCCGGCGAATACGGCTGGTGCGAAGAAACCGGTGAACCTATCGGCGTACCACGCCTGCTGGCACGTCCGACTGCGACCCTGTCGCTGGAAGCACAGCAACGTCGTGAACTGAAACAAAAACTGTACGGCGACTGATTCCCGGCGGGATCACTGATCCTGCCTGCTATTTTAGTTATCAGTCGATAACAGAATAAAAGCGCGCGGCACCCTATCCGCGCGCTTTGTTTTTTTGTAGAATGCAACCATGTTGCAAATATCGAACCTGACGCATCGCTATCCCGGCGCTTCCATCCCCCAGCTCAAGGTCCCGGCTTTTTCGCTGGCGCGCGGGGAGCATGCGATCGTCATCGGCCCTTCGGGCAGCGGCAAATCCACTTTGCTGCATTTGATTGCGGCCATCCTGACGCCACAAAGCGGCGACATTCGCGTCGCAGATACCTCAATCACGACACTGAGTCCGCGTGCCGCCGATCAATGGCGCGGCCGGCATATCGGCTTCCTGCCACAGAAACTGGCATTGATTCCCAGCCTGAATGCACGCGACAACATCCTGCTGTCGGCCTATGCCAGCGGCCAGGCCAGCGATACCGCTCGCGCCGAGGCCCTGCTGCACGCACTCGGCCTGGCCGACAAAGCTTCAGCCCAACCACATCAATTAAGCCAGGGACAAAAGCAGCGCGTGGCACTGGCACGTGCGATGTTCAATCGCCCGCAACTCTTGCTGGCCGATGAACCGACCGCCAATCTGGATGATGCATCCTGCCGCAGCGCCATCGCCTTATTGCTGGCGCAGGCAAATGAAATCGGTGCCTCACTGATACTCTCGACGCATGATGCACGCGTGCTGGAAGCGCTGCCGCAGGGCAAGGTCCTGCATCTGCAGGGAGCGGCAAACTGATGAGGCTCAATGCATTTACGCTGGCGCTGCAATCACTGCGCCACAAACCGCTGGCCGCCACGCTCAATATCCTGTTGATGGCAGTCGGCATTGCGATGATGACTTTCGTCTTGTCGGCTTCGACGCAGCTGGCCGACAATGCGCTGCGCGATGCGGAAGGAATAGACCTGGTGGTCGGTGCCAAGGGTTCACCGCTGCAATTGATACTGTCGTCCATCTATCATGTCGATACACCAACCGGCAATATCCCGCTGTCTGCGGAAGCGCTGTTAAAACAGAATCGCATGGTGAAAGCCGTGATGCCGCTGGCACTCGGTGACAGCTATCACGGCTTCCGCATCGTCGGCACCAATACCGACTACATCACGCATTACCACGGCATGCTGGCGCAGGGAAAAATGTTCGATGCGCCCATGCAGGCGGTATTCGGTGCGCAGGCCGCACAGCGCACCGGCGCCAAACCTGGTGCCAATTTCTTTGGCTCGCATGGCCTGGCCATGGCGGGTGAAGTGCACGAAGATGCGCCTTTCGAAGTGGTTGGCATTCTCCAGCCGACCGGCACCGTGCTGGACCGGCTGATCCTGACGCCGGTGGCATCGGTATGGCAGGTCCATGACAAGACGCATGGACTGGATGCCAACGATCCACAGGAAAAAGAAGTAATGGATGAGTCGCGTGAATTGACGGCCTTGCTGGTGCAATACGCATCGCCATTGGCAGCTGTCACCATGCCGCGCTTCATCAACAGCCAGAGCGAATTGCAGGCGGCGCAACCGGCACTGGAAGCGGCCAAACTGTTCCGCATGCTGGGCGTCGGCATCGATGTCTTGCGCGGTATTGCGGCCATCGTCCTGCTGTCCGCTGCGCTTTCGATGTTTGTCGCGCTGTATAACGCACTGGAAGAACGCAAAACCGATCTCGCGATCCTGCGCACGCTGGGTGCGACACCGGGCAAACTATTCGCATTGTTATTGATGGAAGGTGTGTTGCTGGCACTAATAGGTGCCGCGCTCGGCTGGCTGCTCGGCCATCTGGCGGTGGAAGGCTTGGGGCGCATCCTGAGCGCCGATCAGAATCTGTCGCTGTCCGGCTTTATTTTCAGTGCCGATGAAGCGTGGCTCTTGCTGATCGCGCTCGGCACAGGGGTGCTCGCCGCCGCGCTGCCGGCCTGGCGCGCCTATCGCACCGACATTGCCAGCACGCTGTCACACTAAATTAAGTCGAGGCTGATATGAAATATTTACTGATCACTTGCGCCGCCCTCTTCGCTTTTTCTGCACACGCAAAGGAAAGCGACAGCGAACACAAGAAAGAAACCATTGCACAGCATCAAGCCATCGCTGCCGCGCACTATGCTGCAGCGCGCTGCCTCGGCAAGGGCAAGGATGAAAAAGTATGTCATGCGGAACTTGCCAACGCCTGTAAAGGTCTGGCCCTGGGCAAGCTGTGCGGCATGCGGCATGTGCACTAAAGCTTTTGCCATGCCGTCCGACACGCCAGTTACAATGACAGGCCACCTTTACGCTTACTTGACGGAATGATCATGCGCCCTGCTTCCCGCATTTTGCTGCTCGCCTTGCTGGCCCCGGCACTCGCCCTGGCCGCCGGTGCAGCGTCGACGCCCGCACCAGGCCAGCAACATGTGGCGCCACCCGGCGTCGGCAATACGCCCGGACAAATGCCGGTGCTATACGACATCCAGGGCGTAACTTCGTGGAGCACGCTGGCCAAGGTCAAACAGGTAAAAGTAAAAAATCGCATCCTGCCCGAGTTCAGCAAGGATATTGCCGCGCTGAACAATCAGGAAATCAAGGTACAGGGCTTCATGATGCCGCTGGAACCGGGTGAAAAGCAAAAGCATTTCCTGATTTCGCTGGTACCGCAAAGCTGCAGCTTTTGCCTGCCGGCGGGTCCGGAAGGCGTGGTTGAAGTGAAATCGAAAACACCGGTCAAGTACACGCTGGAACCCATCATCATGTCCGGCAAGATGGAAGTCATGAAAGACGACCCGATGGGCTTGTACTACCGGATGAATAACGCAACCGTGGCATCGAATAAATAAAATACTTTTGTGAAATCCGTCTTCCCGTCATCTGCCGCCACCACCCGCCGCCTGTGCTTCGCCGCACTGCTGGTCGCGCTCGTGCTGTTTGCGCAGTGGATGGGCTTGCGCCACCGGATTGAACATGCGGACTGGGGCAGCACGCATCACCTCAGCCATCAATTGGAAGAACTGGATAAAGCAACGGCGGAACTCGAATACGCCGGCGACAAATCGCACTCCTGTATCTTGTTCGACGGCATGGCGCTGGCCGATAGCGCGCCCTTGCTTCCTTTCACCGCCGTACTGCAAACCAGCGTACGGGTACTTGCCTTATGGGCCGCCTACATCTCGTGGGATGCGCCGCTGCTCTGCCACTTCTCTTCCCGCGCACCGCCGCAAGCGTAAAGACAATTTTTTATCTGTTGCCACCGGCTTGCTTCCGGTAGCACTCGTCTTTATTCGTTTTCAAGGAAGTATCATGATCGCCCAACGTACCCTGTTGGCCAGCGCCGTTCTGTCCGCGCTTGCCTCGCTGTCCAACTCTGCTCTTGCACAAGAGCAGGAAAAAACCTTGCCTGCAGTCGTCGTCACTGCCTCCCCTTTCAGCAATGATGAAAGCGCACAAATCATGGCGCCGGCCAAAGTGCTGTACGGCGATGAGCTGCGCGAAAAACTCGGCAATTCATTAGGCGACACGCTGTCGCAAGAACTCGGTGTATCTGCCTCTGCTTTCGGTGCCGGTGCCTCGCGCCCCATCATCCGCGGCATGGAAGGTCCACGCGTCAAGATCCTGCAAAACGGCATGTCGGTCATGGATGCGTCCAGCCTGTCGAATGACCATGCGGTGGTCGGCGAGTCCTCGACGGCGCGCCAGATCGAAATCCTGCGCGGTCCATCGGCCCTGTTATATGGCTCGGGCGCAATTGGCGGTGTCGTGAATATCGTCAATGACCGCATCCCGACCATCCTCAATAGCAAACCGACCGGCGAAGCGGAAACCCGTTTTGGCAGCGCCGATAAAATGAAAAATGCATCCTTCTCGGTCGATGGTGCAGCCGGCGCTATTGGCCTGCATGTCGATGGCAATGTGCGCGATGCGGATGATTACAAAATCCCCGGCTACGCCAATCCGAACGATCCGAGCCAGGGCTCGGGTCGCCTGCCGAACTCCTATGCGCGCGCCAATAGCGTGGGCTTCGGTGCATCCTACATCCAGAGCTGGGGTTACATCGGCGCGTCGGTGGGCGTGGATGACAACCGTTACGGCATCCCGACTGCAGAGAAATCATTCATTACGCTGGACCAGACCCGCTACGATATCGGCGGCCTGATCAAGAACCCGTTCGAAAATTTTGAATCCTTCCGCTTCAAGCTTGGTCACACCGATTACAAGCACACCGAAAACCTGGAAGACGGCACCCCTGCCACCGAATTCAAAAACAAGGCGAGCGAAACCCGCTGGGAATTGACGCACAAACCGCTGGCCGGCTGGCGCGGCACCTTTGGTTTGCAAACTGAAAATTCGGAATTCTCAGCCCTGCCGGTGGATGACGATCACGGCCACAGCCACGCGACTGTGCCGGTCACCAAGAGCCAGTCGATCGCCGGCTTCCTGGTGGAAGAACGTGATTTCGGTCCCTTCCGTGCCAGTGCCGGTGCCCGTATCGAATCCGTCAAGCGGCGGCCGGATGCCGATTCCGGCCTGGTGCAGCGCGACTTCAACCTCGGCTCCTATTCGCTGGGCGGCTTGTGGACCTTCACCCAGGGTTATGGCCTGGGCTTGACCGCATCAGTCGCGCAACGCGCGCCGGCGATTGAAGAGCTGTATTCGAACGGCCCGCATGAATCGACCGCCACCTACGATATCGGCGATGCGAACCTGCGCAAGGAAACCTCGCGCAATATCGAACTGAGCCTGCAAAAGACCGAAGGCCTGATGCGCTGGAAAGCCAATGTGTACCAGAACCGCGTGAAGAACTATGTGTATGGGCGCACCGACGGCACGATGGTCGACGATCATGGCGACGCCGATCCTAGTGGCGAATTCCTGCAACGCTTCTGGTCGCAAAACGACGCCACCATCCGCGGCATCGAAGCCGAGCTCAGCTATAACCTGCGTGGCAACGGCTTCTCATGGCGCGGCTTTGCCGATACCTCGCGCGGCACGCTGAGTGGCGCCGGCAACCTGCCCTTGCAACCGACCACCCGCTTCGGTGGGGAAATCGGCTACCGCGAAGGCAACTGGCGTTCCGGCCTGAAGGTCCTGCATGCCGAGAAGCAGGATCGCCTGGCGAGTTTTGAGACCTATGCCGCACCGTCCTATACCCAGGTCGATGCCAATCTGTCTTATACGCAAAACTACAACGCGACACCTGTCACCTGGTTCGCCATTGCCAAAAACCTGCTGAATGAAGATATCCGTTTGTCGACGTCGGTATTGCGCGAGGTAGCACCACTATCCGGCCGCAACCTGATCATTGGTGTACGCACCAGCTTTTAAGCAACAGATGTATCGCTGAAGCCGGCTTTTTGGCTACACTAGAACGCATCTCACCAATATGCGTGAGAAGGCTTCCTGACCTGCCCATATCGACGTATATCGGCAGGTCAGTTTGTGTTACCTTTAAGCGGATTTTTGGCACCGCCTCGCAAGGGGCGTTTTACAACTTGGCGTTATTAAAATTACACGCCATTGCTTACCAGGATAGACGTGGGGATTTTCTCGCTATTTGGCAAGAAGGATAAACAGCCGGCACGCAAGCCGACTGAGGCGGAATCTTCGCAAAAAAAACGCGACGAACTTCGCGTTAACGCAAAAAGCGAAAGCGACTATGTGCAGCGCATGGCAGCCCATGCCACCGCGATGAAAATCGACGCCATCGAATCGGAAATGTCGTCGGAATTCGTCAAGCCCCTGCCCTTCAGCGGCAACACCATGCCGGGGCCACCGAGCCAATTCCTCAATACCAACGTCCGTCCACCGAACACCCAAAGCAACAAAGCGCCCGAAACCGCGCCGCAACTCGGCCAGCCGTCGATGCTGCCGGACATCATGGGTGCCAGCACCGCTTTCCTGCTCGGCGCGGAAACCGTGATCGGCCCGGTCGCCATCTCCCGCTCGGAAGCGCCCCCTGTCATCGAAGAAGCTGCCATCCTGTTTGCCAACGGGCAGACTGACCTGATCGAACCGGTACTGCTGAATGCCATCGCGGAGGATGCGCTGGGCAGCACACCTTTGACGGTGTGGGGCATGCTGTTCGACCTGTATCAGATTACCGGCCAGCGCAGCCAGTTTGAAAACCTGTCGATCGAATTCGCCAACAAGTTTGAAATGTCGCCGCCGACCTGGCGCGACAGCAATGCCGCCGCAAGCAATCAGGCACCTGTCGCCCGCAGCAGCACGATCCCCAGCATTGCCTTTTCGGCCAAGCTGGACGCCGGCATCATCAAGCAACTGGAACGCATCAAAAACCTGGCCGAAATGAGCCCGGTGATCAAGCTGGAGTTTGCACGTGTCACGCAAGTCGATCCGGTCGGTTGCGGCTTGTTGCTCAATATCCTGAAGCGCCTGCAGAAATCAGGACACAAACTGATCCTGGTCGGAGCGCCTGAGCTCGCCGAAAAAATTCAGGCCATCCTGCAAGTCGGACGTCGCGATGAAACCGAAGCGCCGTGGCTGCTTTTGCTGGAAGTCTTGCGCCTGCTGAACCGCGAAGCCGATTTTGAAGAACGCAGCATCGATTATTGCGTCACCTTTGAAGTATCGCCGCCCGCCTTCGTTTCACCGCAAGACAAGGTCACGACCGACAGCGAAGAAACTGCGCCGCAGGATGAAGCCGCCAGCGATCACTTCATGATGCCGGTACTGATCGATGCGCGCAGCGATACCCTGGGACAGAATATTGCCGCTTATGCGCACACGCACAATCCGGTCGTACTCGATTGCGCACAGCTGACGCGCATGGATTTCAATGCCGCCGGCCGCCTGTTCGGCGATTTGATGCCTTTGATAACAAGCGGCAAAAGCATAGAGTTGCATCATCCGAATCACTTCATCGTGGCATTGTGTAATGTCATGGGCATGACCGACAGCGTACGCATCGTCCCCCGCAAAAACTGAAACCTGTGCCCGCATGCGGCACAATTTCGACTTGTAATCGCTCAGGCCGCCCCCACTTTTTCATGAATCTCCGCGCTCGGCGCGATTATTCATAGGTTCAGCACTTCATTTCAGAGGCAAGCATGGAACAATTTCACGGCACCACCATTCTGTCAGTGCGTCGCGGCAACATTGTTGCGCTCGGCGGCGATGGCCAGGTAACACTTGGCAATATCGTCATGAAAGGCACTGCGCGCAAGGTGCGCAAGGTCTATAACGGCAAAGTACTGGTCGGCTTTGCCGGCGGTACCGCAGACGCCTTCACCCTGCTGGAACGTTTTGAAAGCAAACTGGAAAAACACCAGGGCCACCTGATGCGCGCATCAGTCGAACTGGCCAAGGACTGGCGCACCGACCGCATGCTGCGCCGGCTGGAAGCAATGCTGCTGGTGGCCGATAAGGAAACCACGCTGATCATTACCGGCAATGGCGATGTGCTCGAACCCAACGACGGCATAGGTGCAATCGGCTCCGGCGGTACTTATGCGCAATCAGCGGCCAAGGCGCTGCAGGAAAACACCGAACTCGCACCGGTCGACATCGTCAAGAAAGCCCTGACCATTGCCGGTGAACTCTGCATCTACACCAATTTGTCGCACACGATAGAAACGCTGGACTGATCCCAGTCCGCTGGACGCGCCGTAGTACGCACCCTGTAAATTTTGCGAAGAAATATCATGAACATGACACCCAAGGAAATCGTTTCAGAACTCGATAAACATGTGGTCGGACAAGGTCGCGCCAAGCGCGCCGTCGCGATTGCACTGCGTAACCGCTGGCGTCGCCAGCAGGTCGCCGAGCCTTTGCGCCATGAAATCACGCCCAAGAATATCCTGATGATAGGACCAACCGGCGTCGGCAAAACCGAGATCGCACGACGCCTGGCGAAACTGGCGGATGCGCCTTTCATCAAGATTGAAGCGACCAAATTCACCGAAGTCGGTTACGTCGGCCGTGACGTGGACACCATCATCCGCGACCTGATCGATATCGGCATCAAGCAGACACGCGAGCTCGAAACACGCAAGGTACGCGCGCGCGCCGAAGACGCAGCGGAAGACCGCATCATCGACATCCTGGTGCCACCGGCCCGCGACTTTGGTTTTCATCCGTCATCATCGGGCACCAGCTCGGAGACCGCACCATCCACCGGCAATGCCACGCGCCAGACTTTCCGCAAGCGCTTGCGGGAAGGTACCCTGGACGACACTGAAATTGAAATCGAATTGGCGGAAGCCGGCCCCAGCATGGAAATCATGGCGCCGCCCGGCATGGAAGAAATGACCGAGCAAATCAAGTCGATGTTTTCAGGTGTGGGCGGCACGCGCAAGAAAACGCGCAAGGTCAAGATCAAGGAAGCGATGAAGCTGCTGATCGAAGAAGAAGCCGGCAAGCTGGTCAATGAAGATGAGCTGAAGCAAAAGGCCATCACCAATGTCGAGCAAAACGGTATCGTCTTCCTCGATGAAATAGACAAAATCGCGACCCGTTCGGAAAACGGCGGCGCCGATGTATCACGCGCCGGCGTGCAACGCGACCTGCTGCCACTGGTTGAAGGCACCACCGTCAATACCAAGTACGGCATGATCAAGACCGACCACATCCTGTTCATCGCATCCGGCGCTTTCCACCTGGCCAAACCGTCGGACCTGATCCCGGAATTGCAGGGACGTTTCCCTATCCGCGTCGAACTGGAATCCTTGTCGATTGCGGATTTTGAGCGCATCCTGACCAGCACCGATGCCTGCCTGACCAAGCAATACGAAGCGCTGCTCGGTACCGAAGGAGTGAAAATAGAATTCGCGCCGGACGGCATCAAGCGCATGGCGGAAATCGCTTTTTCGGTGAATGAAAAAACCGAAAACATAGGCGCACGCCGCCTGTACACGGTGATGGAAAAATTGCTGGAAGAAATCTCGTTTTCGGCAACCGACAGCCCGGATCAGACACTGGCGATTGATGCCGCCTATGTCGACGAAAGACTGGGCGCGCTGTCAGTGAACGAGGATTTGTCACGCTACGTCTTGTAAACCCCGCACGCGCATGGTGCCAGCCATGCGCGTATTTTCATATGGCCAATAAAGCACTCGCCAAACGACAGAAGCTCACGATACGCATAGAGCCTTCGCAAAAAGCGCTGAAACCGCGCAACCACGTCGCGCTCGCTGCCAAACAGCGCGTCGGCGGCCCTCATCAGAAATCCGTTTCCGGACAGCGACAGGAATTGAAACGTTTGCTGAAAACCAAGTTGTCGGAACCGGAAGAGCAATAATCCCCGCGCAATACCCGACTGAATCAATCGACAATCGCATTGCCGATTGATCCTGCCCGCTTTGTTTGTTATAACAAATGCGGGACGCTCGTTTATCGTTCGTTTAGTGCACGTGACAACAGCTTGAGGAGAACATAATGGCTCTACCGCACGCAACATCCGGCCAGTTGATCGACATACGCCCGCTCGGCACACGCATCTCCAGCTCCGTCTCCAACGCCTTGTTCAAAACCCCGCAACTTGAATTGATGCGCCTGGTACTGCCACGCGGCAAAGGCATGCCCGAGCACGCGGTGCCGGGTGCTGTCACGATTCAATGCCTGGAAGGTTCGATCGAACTGCACGCACATCAAGCCACGCAAACCCTGCACGCCGGCGAACTGGTGTACCTGGCCGGTGGCGAGAAACACTCGCTGCATGCGCTGGAAGATTCGTCAGTGTTATTGACGCTGCTCTTGCAGCATTGATAGATAGGGAAGTATGGAAAGCAGCGCCGGACGGCACTGCCTGAAATAGTAGCTATTGCAGTATCGCGCCGGCTCAGGCGATTTCATCGCGCGGATCACGGGACAGCAAACGCTTGACCGTATCGCGTGGTGATTCGCCATCAAACAATACCGCCGCCACCGCATTCGCAATCGGCATATCCACCCCATGCTCGTGCGCCAACTCACGCACTGCTTGCGCGCAACGCACGCCTTCGGCCACATGACCCAGCTCGACCACGACCTGCTCCAGCTTCTTGCCTTGTGCCAGGCCAAGGCCGACCTTGCGATTGCGTGACAAATCACCGGTACAGGTCAGGATCAAATCACCCATGCCGGCCAGGCCGTTAAAGGTTTCTGCACGGCCGCCGAGGGCGACGCCGAAGCGGGTAATTTCTGACAGGCCGCGCGTAATCAAGGCGGCGCGCGCATTCAGGCCCAGACCCAGGCCATCGATGATGCCGGTTGCAATCGCCAGGATGTTTTTCACCGCACCGCCGACTTCCACACCGATCACGTCATCGGTCGAATAAATCCGTATCGCCGGGCCATGCACCGCCTGCACCACACGTTCACGCAAAGCCGCACTATCGGAAGCAATCGCCAGCGCACACGGCAAACCGCGCGCGACTTCCTGCGCAAACGACGGACCGGACAAGGCACCGGCAGGAATCGCATCGCCCAGAATTTCACGTACGATCTGATGCGGCAATAGATTGGTTTTTTCTTCAAAACCCTTGCACAGCCAGACCAGGTTCGGAATGGCATAAGGCTTCAATTGCTTTGCCAACGGGCGCAAACCAGCCAGCGAAGTCGCAACGATCAATAAGCCATTTGAATTTGCATGTGTAATTGCGGCGTCCAGGTCCGAGCTGAGCTGCAGGCTGTCCGGAAAGCGGAAGCCGGGCAGGTAGGCTGCATTCTCACGCGCCTCCTGTGCTGCCTGCATGACCGCCGCATCGCGGCCCCACAGCATGACGCTATGGCGCTCGGCCAGCGACATGGCCAAAGCGGTACCCCATGCGCCGGCGCCAAGTATGGATATATTCATGCAGCGCTTACTCGCCCCACACTTCGCTGGATTTCGCAAAGCCGGTCTGGCCGTCGCGATGCTTGAGCTTGACCCAGCCGGCGGCTGGCGGTGCCACCAGTTCCAGCAATACGCCCTTGTCGGCGGTCGCCACTATCGCCGATGCGTCTTCCGCTGTCGTATGCAACTTGAGGTTGGCAACGGTCACGATGACATTGCGTTTCGGGCTGAGCGCCTTGGCTTCTATCCATGCCAGATCACCGGCCACATCGCGCACCTTGCTCCAGCCGGTTTGCGTCAGCACGACTTCAACCGGCATGCCGCGTGGCGCGACAAATACCTTGCGACCTTTTTCCGTCGGCGCGTTGTACAGGATAGCGGGATTGTTTCCTACGGATTTGTATTCAACCGCATGCGCGGCACTTGCGCCCAGTATGGTCAGCAATAGAACGGGAATAAGCGGGGCAGACCATTTCATAAATCACCTTCGGAAGTGTCTGGGGCGCTGCAGGCGCGTTCGGCAACGCGCACTGCAGGCGTATTGAAAAACTTAGTGTCTTGCTGCCGAACCATCTGCCATCACGATACCGGAGCTGCTGTCAGCCTGTTGCTGTGCCAGCGCTTCCAGGCGTTGCTGGTAAAACACTTCAAAATTGATTTCGCTCAGGTGCACTGGCGGGAAACCGGCACGGGTAATTGCATCGGCGATGTTCGCGCGCAGGTATGGGTAAATCACGTTCGGGCAACCGATGCCGAGCAATGGATCGAGTTGTTCGTCAGGGATATTGCGAATTTCGAAAATACCGGCTTGCTTGCCTTCAACCAGGAACGCGATCTTGTCAGCGATTTTGGCGGTGACGGTGATCGTTACCGTCGATTCGAAAATGCCTTCTGCCAGTGGCTGTGCACCTACGTCTACAGCGACTTCGATCGATGGCTGATCCTGCTCCAGGAAAATGGCTGGGGAATTCGGTTGTTCGAGCGACAGATCTTTCAGATAAACACGTTGGATCTGGAATAAAGGTTGCAGATTTTCGTCAGCCATGAAGCACTTTCAATAAGATTAGATAAAGAGGGGCACGCGCCCCTCCTGCTTACTTGCAAATAAAAGAATTTATACGCTTACGCGCTTTGCAGCAAGGCATCCAGCTTGCCTTGGCGTTCCAGCGCGTTCAAATCGTCAAACCCACCGACATGAGTGTCGCCGACATAGATCTGCGGCACGGTACGACGACCGGTTTTTTCCATCATCGCCACGCGTTGGGCAGGATCAAGGTCGATCCGGATTTTTTCGATATTGGCGATACCCTTGGCCGTCAACAGGCGCTCTGCCATTGTGCAATAAGGGCAGACGCCGGTGCTATACATCACTACATGCGCAGTCATAAATATCCTTTTTACTTCGTAACCGGCAGACCTTGCGATTGCCAAGCATCCAGCCCACCGAGTAAACTAGTGGCTTCAGTAAAGCCCTCTTTCTTCAAAAGTGCGGTTGCTTTGTTCGATTGCAAGCCCTTGCTGCAGACGACGATCACCGGGCGGGCCTTGAATTTTTCCAATTCAGCCACGCGGCCTTTCAATTCTTTCAATGGGATGTTTTTCGCGTCACGGATGTGGCCGGCAGCATAATCGGCGGCAGGACGCACGTCGAGGATCAGCGTTTTTCCCTGGTTAATGATCTGGGTTGCTTGCAAAGCAGTAACTTTGGCACCGACACGTTGCAGGGTATGTGCGACCAGCGCGCCACCGGAAAGGATGACGATGCCGATGAGGAAAATGTTATCAATGATGAATTTCACGGTGATCCAATTAGTTGAAAGAGTGTTCGCATTATAAAATAGAAGACCGAATACAATTCGGATTCGGCATTTTGCATCAAAAAACCATTAATTATCTAATTGAACCATGTACAAAATCGTATTGATGCGCCACGGCGAGTCCACATGGAACCTCGATAACCGCTTCACCGGCTGGGCCGATGTCGACTTGACGGAAAAAGGTCGCAACGAAGCCAAACATGCCGGCGAATTGCTGCGTGAAGCAGGCTTTACGTTTGATCTGGCCTATTCCTCCGTGCTCAAGCGCGCGATCCGCACGCTCTGGATTGCGCTGGATGAGATGGATTTGATGTGGATACCGGTCGTTTGCGACTGGCATCTGAACGAACGTCATTACGGTACGCTGCAGGGCATGAACAAGGCGGAAACCGCCAAACAGTACGGTGCCGAGCAAGTCATGCAATGGCGCCGCAGCTACGATATCCCGCCCAAGGCGCTGGATGTCAACGATCCGCGCACTTCCTACGCCGATCCGCGCTATACCAGGCTCAAGCGCGAAGAAATCCCGCTGGCGGAATGCCTGAAAGACACCTTGATCCGGGTCGAACCTTATTGGAAAGACACGATCGTGCCGTCCATCCGTGCCGGCAAGCAAATCATTATCTCGGCGCACGGCAACAGTTTGCGCGCGCTGATCAAGATCCTGGACGAAATCAGCGACGAAGACATCGTCTCGCTCAACATCCCGAACGGTCGTCCTATCGTCTATGAACTGGATGAAAACCTGAAACCAATACGGCACTACTATCTCGGCGACCAGGAATCACTGCAAGCCGCGGTAAAAGCAGCCGCCAGCCACGGACAAAGCAAGTAAGCGCAGTGCCAATTTCATTGCCAACACGCATTAACAGCACCTCCGCCATGCCCGTCCGCCCGCAACATTCCGGCCGCACGGGCATGCGAGTTTTTGCCGCCATCACGGCAATCGCCCTCACTTTCGGCCTGCCGGGCCTGGCCCATGCACAAAAAGCGACCGATCGCAGCAAGCAAAAAAAGATCGCCGAAACCGAACGCGCCGACCTGCGGCAAAAGCTCAATACGCTCAAGCGCAGCATAGACAAGACTGAAACCGCCAAAAGCTACGCCGCCGATGCGCTCGCCAAATCGGAAGAAGCCATCTCCGACGCCAAGCGCAATCTGAACGACCTGGCGCAGGAACAAAGGCAGACCGAAGCCAAACTCGGCGATTTATCCAAACAGCAGGCCGCCCTCAAAAAAGTCGTCGAAGCCCAGCAAGACCAGCTGGCTAGGCTGCTGCGCGAACAATATGTGGCCGGCAATGAAGACCGCATCAAGCTGCTGTTGTCAGGTGATAACCCGAACCGCATCAACCGCGAGCTGCAATACATGGGCTATGTCTCGCGGGCGCAGGCGACGCTGATCGAATCACTGCGCGCGAACCTGGCGGCAATCGAGGAAAACCAGGCCGAAGTACAGAATGCCAAGCTGGAGCTCGATGAAATTGCGGCCGAAGCGCGCGAACAGCACGCCATCCTGCAAAAGGAAAAAGCGCAACGCTCGGCCCTCTTGGCCCAGCTTTCCAGCAAACTGGCGGCGCAACGCAAGGAAGTCGGCAATATCGAACGCGATGAGCGTCGCCTCTCCAGCCTGGTCGACAAACTGGCAGTCCTGATCCAGGAACAGCGCAAGGCCGAAGCTGCCGCCGCCGAAAAACGCCGTCAGGAACGTGCCGCGCGCATCCAGGCCGAACGTGAAAAACGCCTAGCGCAAGCCAAAACCCGCAATACGCCGGACCGCGCCGCGAATGGCAAAATCAGCAATCCGGATGCGATCGAGGACGACGAACCGCCCAGCAAATCACTGGCACGCAATGAACTCACACCCGACGCCAGCGTCCAAGACGGAGCGTTTGCCGCTTTGCGCGGGCGTTTGCGCCTGCCGGTACGGGGTGACCTGATCGCCAAATTCGGCAGCAAACGGGGCGAAGGCCCGAACTGGAAAGGCTTGTTCATCCGTGCCGAAGAAGGCAGCGAAGTCAAGGCCGTGGCCGCTGGCCGCGTGGTTTTTGCCGAATGGCTGCGTGGATTTGGCAATTTGATCATTGTTGACCACGGCAGCCAGTACATGACGATTTACGGCAATAATCAATCCGTGCTAAAACATGCGGGCGACACCGTCAAATCCGGCGATGTGATTGCCAGCACAGGTAATAGCGGCGGCAATGAGCAATCAGGTTTATACTTTGAAATGCGGCACCAAGGCCGCGCGTTTGACCCGCTCAGTTGGGTAACTATTAGGTGAACATGGGAACGAAACTCAAGAATATCGGACTGGTCGGTTTAGGCATGGTTGCCGGCGTGATCGCGATGGGGACACAATTGGACGCGATGGCGCAAAAAAACGCCGCCGGTACGCCCTTGCCTCTGGAAGAATTGCGCCAATTGTCCGAAGTGTTCGGACTCATTAAATCTGATTACGTAGAACCGGTCGACGACAAGAAATTGTTGACCGAAGCCATTTCCGGCATGGTCTCGTCGCTGGATCCGCACTCGGCCTACCTCGACAAGAAAGCATTCAAGGAATTGCGTGAAGGTACGCAAGGCAAGTTTGTCGGCCTCGGCATCGAAGTCGGGATGGAAGACGGTTACGTCAAAGTCATTTCCCCTATCGAAGATTCACCCGCTTACCGCGCCGGCATCAAGGCAGGTGACCTGATCACACGCCTGGATTCAACCCCGGTCAAAGGCATGACGCTGGACGAAGCGGTCAAGCGCATGCGCGGTGAACCAAATACCAAGATCACGCTGACCATCGCGCGCAAGGATGAAGACAAACCTATCATCGTCGCGATTACACGCCAGGAAATCCGTGTCCAGAGCGTGAAGGCGAAAGTGGTCGAACCGGGTTATGCCTGGTTGCGCGTATCGCAATTCCAGGAGCCGACCATTGATGACATGGTCAAGAAAATCGCAGCGCTGTATGCGCAAGACCCTAACCTGAAAGGCCTGGTACTCGACCTGCGCAACGATCCGGGCGGCGTCTTGCCGGGCGCGATCGGTGTCTCTGCAGCCTTCCTGCCGAAGGATGTGGTCGTCACTTCGACCAACGGCCAATTGCCAAGCTCGAAAGAAACCTATTACGCACGTCGCGAGTTCTATGCCAGTCGCTCCGTCGGCGATCCGCTGGCCAAGCTGCCGGAAGCATTGAAAAAAATCCCTATGGTGGTCTTGGTCAACTCCGGTTCGGCGTCCGCCTCTGAAATCGTGGCCGGTGCACTGCAGGATCACAAGCGCGCCACCATCATGGGCACCCAGACCTTCGGTAAGGGTTCGGTACAAACCATACGCCAGTTGTCTGCCGATACCGCAGTCAAATTGACGACCGCACGTTACTACACACCGAGCGGCCGTTCGATCCAGGCCAAAGGCATCGTGCCGGACCTGATGGTGGATGAAACCGCCGATGGCGACGGCCTGAACGGCCTGCGCCTGCGTGAAGCCGACTTGCAAAAGCATTTGTCCAATGACAAGGACAAAGGCCCTGAAGTCCATGCTGCAGTCGATGAGCTGGAAGAAGAGCAACGCCTGGCTGCACTCGAGAAAAAACGCAAACCACTGGAATTCGGCAGCAAGGATGACTTCCAGCTGGCACAGGCGCTGAACCACCTGAAAGGTTTGCCTGTCGTTCTGTCGAAAGCGAAACCTGAGCCGAAGAAAGAAGAACCCGGCATCAACAAACCGAAGACAGAAACAAAACCGGAACCTAAAACAGAACCGAAAAACGGCGACAAAAAATAGTCGTGACCGCTAACAAAAAAGGCCGCAGCGATGCGGCTTTTTTTGATTGTTACCGACCTTTTTTGCACGACCATGCCCTGATGGATTATTTATGAACGACCAGCAACTCCTGCGCTATTCACGCCATATCCTGCTCGATGAAATCGATATCGAAGGACAGGAAAAACTGTTGGCAGCCCATGTACTGATCATCGGCGCCGGCGGCCTCGGTTCGCCGGCGGCCTACTACCTGGCTTCGGCCGGGGTCGGCACCATCACCCTGGTCGATGACGACACGGTCGACCTCACCAATCTGCAGCGCCAGATCCTGCACACCACACAGCGCGTAGGCCAGGCCAAGGTCGCTTCCGGCAAACAGACACTGGAAGAAATCAATCCGACCATCGAGGTCATCGCCCTGCAGGAACGCGTGTCCGGCGCCCGCCTCGATGAACTGGTGCGTAGTGCGACCGTGGTACTGGATTGCTGCGATAACTTCGCCACCCGGCACGCCGTCAATCGCGCCTGCGTTGCCAATCGCGTACCGCTGGTATCCGGTGCGGCGATCAAGTTTGACGGCCAAATCAGTGTGTTCGACCAGCGCGATGAACAAGCGCCCTGCTACTCCTGCCTGTTCCCGGAAGACCAGGAATTTGAAGATGTGAATTGCGGCACCATGGGCGTCTTCGCACCGCTGGTCGGGATAGTCGGCAGTACGCAGGCGGCAGAAGCGCTGAAGCTCATCGTCGGCATCGGCGAATCACTGGCCGGCCGTTTGCTCCTGCTGGATGCCCGCACGATGGAATGGAGCAGCATCAAGGTCAAACGCAATGCGAAATGCGTGGTGTGCGGCCACGCACACTGATGCAACGCGGCTAGCCCAGCTGCTCATACATGCCGGTAATCCGGTCCATGGTTTCCAGGATGCGTTCACTGCTGGTGGCTACATTGGTGGCGAAACGCATTTTGCTGTCGGCACTGATGGCATTGCTCTTCAAGGCCTGGTCAAAGAAAAACCATTGCTGCTGCGCCAGCATGATGTCCTGCTTGATCTGCAAAGTATTTTTGGGCGAAGCCGAGAGCTCCGCCATCGCCGCCAGGAATTCATCGCGCGCCTTGATCAGATTACCCAATGCTTCAGGTGGCGCCACGCCCCAATTGATCGCCTGGTAAAACTTCGCCATCCGCTGCGATAACATGCGTTGACGTCCGGCGATATTGACGAGGTGGCCGACCGCGGTGTCGGAAATCTTTTCCAGTTGCAGGGTCGACGCATGCGCCAGCGCCAGCACTTCTTCACTCAGGCGCAGCACCGCCTTCGCATCCGACTGGTTCGGCGCCTTGTCCAGCAAGACGCTTTTGTAAGCGCTCCAGGTCTTTTTCAGGTTGGCCAGGGTCGCCTTGTTTTCGGCATTCGGTGCAAACGCTTCCAGCTCACCCAATTGCCTTTCAAACAGCGCCAGCGAAGCATTGAATATTTTTTGCGAACGCGGCATATCGATGCCTTGCCCGACCTGCAAATAACATTTCGCCAGGCGTTGCGACAACATGCGCTGGCGGCCGGATTTATTGATGGCATCGTTGATATGCGCAATCCGCGCCTCGGCTTGCGCGGGGCGTAACAGCAATACCGGACTTGCCAGCAAACTGGCACAGAGGAAGTGGCGCCGCTTCATTCTTATTCCTTATTATCGACAGGCTGGTGCATAGCTCCGCGCATATGCGAAGACCGGCACTCTTTCCATGGTGCAAAAGCTATGCCAAGCTACAGCTGTAAACAAACCCGCCACGACAGCCCAAACTGGTGCGCCAGCCTCTGATCCATCAATAAAAATTGTCAGTCACGCACCAAGGAGGGCAGATGGCATCCTGCAGCCGCCTTTACATAACTTTACGGCTCGCAAGCGAATCCGCAACAGTGGACTCCTAAAGTATCAACATGCCAGCACAACACAGCGGGCACCATTGATAGACAAAGGAGCTTTAAATGAACAAGCAAACCCCTAGTATCGCTGCGATCCCAACCGCCGCTCGTGCACGTCGCCTGATGCTGGTCGGCGCTACCGCCGCCCTCGTCAGCGCCTTCTCCATCGTGGGCGTCAGCCATGCGCAAGAAGGCCAGGCAGCACCGACGGCACAACAGCAGAAACAAGGTGGCCCACATGGCAAAATGAATCCTGAGCGTGCAGAAAAACGCTTCGACCATATGCTCAAACGCCTGGTACCGGATGCCACACCGGAACAAAAAACCAAGCTCGGCGCAATTGCCAAGGCAGCCTTCAACGACTTGCGTCCATTGCAGGAACAAAACCGCGCAGCACATGCAGAAGGTTTGAAACTGTTGGCGCAACCAACGATCGACCGCAAGGCACTGGAGCAGGTACGCCAGACCGAGCAAAAACTGGCCGACCAGCGTTCGCGCCGCATGACCCAGGCATTTGCTGATGCAGCAGAAGTCCTGACGCCGGCACAACGTGTGAAAGCGGTTGAGCAACTGGGCAAGCACCGCGGTGGTTTTGGTCATCGCTTCGGTCACGGCCCACGCCATGATCGCGACCATGCACCGAAAGCACCGGCAGCAGCCACCCAGTAAGCAGTTCTCGCCATCCGAGCACGCCCGCAACCATAAAATTGGCTGCGGGCGTAGTTCATAGCGTTACACTAGCCATATGACACAACGCCTACTGATGATAGAAGACGACCAGCGCCTGGCCAGCATGGTCGCCACTTACCTGAACCAGAACGGGTTCGAGGTCACGCATAGCGGTACTGCAAGCGAGGGCCTGCAGCAATTGCAGCAGGCCGCCGCGACGCAGGCCTTTGCTATCGTGCTGCTCGACCTGATGCTGCCGGATGCGGACGGCCTCGACGTTTGTCGCCAGATCCGTGGCCAGGCACAACCGCTGGCTTCGATGCCCATCGTCATGCTGACCGCGAAAGGCGATCCGATGGACCGCGTGGTCGGACTCGAACTGGGTGCCGACGATTACATTCCGAAACCGTTTGAACCGCGCGAATTACTGGCGCGGCTGCGGGCCGTATTGCGACGCCAGCAAGGTGTCGCCACCAATAATGAACGCGTGCTGCGTTTCGGCCGCCTCGAAATCGATCTGGATGCGCGCGTGATACGTCTCGACGATCAGGAAAAGCCGGTGACTTCGTATCAATTCAATTTGCTGGCCGCGATGGCGGATCGCGCCGGCCGCGTCCTGTCGCGTGAACAGTTGATGGATGTGGTCAAGGGCGAGCCGCTGGAAGCCTTCGACCGTTCCATCGACGTGCATATCGGCCGCCTGCGTGCAGCGATAGAAGATGACCCCAAACAGCCGAAACGCATCATCACCGTACGTGGTGCCGGCTATGTATTTGCAAAGGCGCAGGATGTCTGACACCGCAACACGCGGACGTTTCAGCTGGTCACACCGGCTCTACATCCGCATTTATCTCGCGATGCTGATCAGCCTGACGATCGCGGGCATCCTGTTCGCCACCGCCTGGCGCATCAATACCGAATCGCGCCAGATCGGCCCCAGCCTGGAATCGTTTGCCGCGATTGCGGCAGATGTGTTGCCGCCGGCCGATGCCAGCAATGAAGAACAGCAGGAAGCACTGAACCGCTGGCGCCAGCGCATGCGCGCCGATCTCACGCTGTACTCCGCCAAGCGCGAAAAAATCGCGTCGATAGGCCGTGAACTGCCGCCGCTGGATGAAACCCAGGTCAGTAGCGGCTGGCTGGGTGGCGGGCCGCCGGTATTCGCAGTCAAGTTGCCGGATGATCGCTGGCTGGTTGGCCAGCATCCGGGGCGACGCAAACCGCCGTTCAGTTTCTTTACCACGCTGGTGATCATCGGCCTGGCGATGGGCATCGGCGCTTATCCTATCGTGCGCCGCCTGACGCGCCGCCTGGAACGCCTGCAAACCAGTGTCGAAGCATTGGGTGCCGGCCAGCTTTCAACCCGTATCAAGGTGGAAGGCAAAGATGAAGTCGGACGCCTGGCCACCAGCTTCAATCGTTCTGCCGCGCGCATCGAAGCGCTGGTCGATGCACAAAAAGCCTTGCTGGCGAATGCCTCGCATGAGCTGCGCTCACCGCTGGCACGCATCCGCATGGCGGTTGAATTGATGGCCGCCGATGCACAACCGGAAATGCGCAATGAGCTCAAACGTAATATCGGCGAACTGGATCAATTGATTGATGAAATCCTGCTGGCCAGCCGCCTGGATGCGACTGCCGATACCGCGCAGGTATTTGAGCCTATAGATTTAACCGCCCTGGTCGCCGAAGAATGTGCGCGCATCGATGCCCAGCTCGACACGCAATCGGTGGAAATCCCCGGTGATGCGCGACTGCTGCGTCGCATGGTGCGCAATCTGCTGGAAAACGCGCGGCGCTATGGCAATGGCACCGTCATCGATGTCAGCCTGGAAAAAATTGGCAATAAGGTGGTCTTGCAAGTCTGCGACGGCGGCCCCGGAGTGCCGGTGGCGGAACGGGAAAATATCTTTGCACCTTTCTACCGCTTGCCGGGAGCCAGCGAACGTGAAGGCGGCGTCGGCCTTGGCCTCAGCCTGGTGCAACAGATTGCGCGCGCGCATGGCGGCGAAGTAGTGTGTACCGGCCGTGACGGCGGTGGCAGCTGCTTCAAGGTGACACTGCCGGCCTGATCAACGGTTCAGTCGTTCCAGACCATCACTGCCGGCACCATCCCGCGCAATGCATTACAGACATAGATTTGCTCTGCATTGCGCACATCTTCCAGGCTCAGGATTTTTTCTGTCGCACCCCATGCCGGATCAGCCAGCACGACGGCACGCATCACACCCGGCAACAAGCCGCTGGTGAGCGGCGGCGTGTACCACTTGCCCTGCAATTTCACGAAGAGCGTACTGCGGCCACCTTCGGTGACCTGTCCCAGCGTATTGCAAAACAATTGATCGAAAGCGCCCCGCTGCTCCGCCGCGCGCCATGCCGCATCATAGGCGGTGCGTATCGTGCTTTTATGGCGCAGGAATAAATCATCGGCATCCATTGTTTGCACTGCCGGCAGGATCTTGACCGGCTCGACCAGCGCGCTCAGCACCGCCGTCTGTATCGTGTGGCTGCCATCCTGCTTCAGCGCAAAGCGTAATCTGTACTCCGCCTCATCCGGCAATGCCGCGCATGTCGCATTGAGTGCGGCGCGAATTTTCTCTTCATCAAAAACAAAATCGAAATACGCGGCAGATACCGCCAGGCGTTGCAAATGCCGGTCCAGATGACGACAACCCTGCGCGCGCCTTGCATGCATGGTTTCAAACAATTCAAATTCAGCCGGCATATCGATCAGGAAGCGTGCCTTGAGGTGGCATTCTTCATATTCATCCTGCGCCACGCTGTCATAGACGATGCCGGCACCTACGCCCATTTCACCCTTGCGTATGCCGTCCTGGCTTTGTGCTTGCAGCTGTAAAGTGCGGATCGGCACCGACAGGCAGAAATTGCCCAGGGCTTGCCCCGCCTGCGGCGGATCAAAGTAGCCGATGGCACCGGTGTACAGGCCGCGCGGATTGGGTTCCAGTTCGCGGATGATTTGCATCGTCCTGTGCTTGGGCGCGCCGGTGATCGAACCGCAGGGATACAAGGCGTCGAATATCTCTGGTAAACCCGCCGCCTCATGCAATTGCGCATGCACAGTGGAAGTCATCTGCAATACGCTGCTATAGCGCTGCACATCAAACAGTTTGTCGACCTTGACCGAACCGGTCTGCGCCACCCGCCCCAGGTCATTGCGCAAAAGGTCGACGATCATCAGGTTCTCGGCGCGATTCTTGGTATCGGCGGCCAGCGCATCCGCCGCGCGCTTATCCACTTGCGCATCACCGCTGGCGGCCGCAGTGCCTTTCATCGGCCTTACCGTCAGCACACCTTCTTCATGACGCACAAATAATTCCGGCGACAAAGACAGTACCGCACGTCCATCCGGCAAGGCAAGCAAGGCGCCATACGGCACCGGCTGCCGTGCACGCAGGCGACGATACAACGCATGCACAGAACCATAGGCATCGAAACGCAGGCGGTAGGTGTAGTTCACCTGATAGGTATCGCCGGCCGCGATATACGCCTGTATGCGTGCAATCGCTGCACAGAATTCCGTTTCATCGGTATCCGCCGAAACCTGCGCAATACCGGCAGTTGCAGATGACGCTTGCGCTGCCAGCCATGCCTGTACCTGTTCCGCGGAAAGATGTTCGCAATGCTCGAACAAAAGGATTTCAGCCAAAGCCTGCCCGCCGGCATGTGCATCTATCCCATGCATATCAGCACCCAGTTCATACGCAAACAGGCCGACGGCAAATTTCCCCTGCCGCAAGGCCTGCTGCATCTCCGCCAACAAGGCCGGCAGCTGCGCAGCGTGGCGGCAAGCCAATACACCCAGGTGACCGGTATACAGGCGTGAACGCGCATCTGCTGCGCTGGCATCGATATCATCGAGCAGGGCGAAGCAGGCGCTGGTGGAATTTGCAGGGGTAAACAAAGACATAGGTCAGGCAAGGAATGCGAAGCAAGTCGCTATTGTACGACCAAGCGCGCCGGAAGATTTCCAGGCGCGCCGGACGGCATTCCGTTTGACATTGAAATTACTGTTGCGGGGTGTCCCGCGCTACTGTTTCAGGCCAGCAGCATCGCAATCTGTGCCGCAGCATGTTCGGACGGACTTTGCTTGAAACCGGTCTTTGCATAACGTTGCCAATGGCCGAGTACCGCATTCGCCATCAGGTTGGCGCGCACCGCGACCTCGGCTTCATTTGCCTGGCCTTGCGTGGCGGCGATGCGCAGCGATTGCTTGAGCGCCAGTTCGATGCGATCGATGAATTGATTCATCCGCGTTTGCAGACGTTCATCTTCATTCACCAGGGCGTCGCCTATCATCACGCGCGTCATGCCGGGATTACGCTCGGCGAAGTTGAGCAGCATCAGGATCACTGCCTGCACTTGCGACAAACCGTTTTCCTGTTGTTCGGTGATTTTATTGATCAGGCCGAATACCGTCGATTCGATGAATTCGATCAGCCCCTCGAACATTTGCGCTTTGCTGGCGAAATGCCGATATAGCGCAGCTTCCGACACCTCCAAGCGTGCGGCCAATGCTGCGGTGGTGATTTTCTCCCCTTTGGGCTGCTCCAGCATCGTCGCCAATGTCTGGAGTATCTGCAGCTTGCGTTCACCTGGTTTTGTAGTTGCCATAATAATTTTTATATATAGGTTAGCAATCTAAAACTCATTCTGCGGCTGGCGGTGACTCAACTCATCGCTAGCGCAGCCGGTGCAACTGCCTGAATAGTTGCCCTACGGATTTTACTTTGACATCGACATAAATTGGGCGTTTTGTGCTGCCTACTGTTGCGCGACCGCCAGTCGAAGCCTGCTTGTTGGAGTCGCCGGCCAGGTATTGCGTCACCCAGGCCGTACCCATGCCCAGTTCCTTGGCACCTTTCAGGTGGCTCACCGTATCTTCGACCAGGACGCAAGTCTGCGCACTGACGCCTTCGCGCGCTAGCAATTTACGCAACATTTGCTTCGACGGTTTGGGCTTCAGGCGGCCATGCACACGCATCGCTTCAATCGGTATGTGTTTGGCAAAATGCCGGTGCAAACCCAGATGGCGCAACACATCGCGTGAATAACGACGCGGCGCATTCGTCAGCAGGATCTTGCGTCCCGGCAGGCGGCGCAGCAAACGCGCGAGCCCGCGCTCGGCGCGTATCATCGTCGGCAAATTCTCAAAACGATGTGCTTCACGCAAGAAATCTTCAGGCCTTACCTGATGATGATTTACCATACCGAGCAAAGTGGCACCATAGCGCTGCCAGTATGTGAGGCGCGCCGCATTGACCGCCGCCTCATCCGAAGCCAGGCCACTCTGGTGCAGGACCTGCGCAATATAGGTATTCATATTGAGATGAATCGCGGGGAAGATCGCATGCGATGCATTGTGCAGCGTGTTATCCAGGTCAAACAGCCAGGTCAGCTTGGGCATCGTATATATTCGTATCGGGTATTCAAAACATTAAGGGAGTTGCATGCGTCGTACCATCGTTTTTGTTTTTACCGTGCTGGTCGGCTGGTTCACGGGCAGCGCACAGGCAGACAGCGCATCAGCACTCGCAACAGCCACACAAAAAGTCTCACCGGCCGGGCAAACAGCCAGCGCACCGCAGCGCGGCACGCTGTATCGCGTCACTTATCGCGGCAATACCAGTTATCTGTTCGGCACGGTACACGTCGGCAAGACTGCATTTTACCCACTCGAGCCGCAAGTGACACAAGCCTTGGCCGCGGCAAAGAAACTGGTGATCGAAGTCGACATCCGCAATACCGAGGCCATGCGCCAGGCCATTATGCGCCACGGCCTTTATCCGGAAGGGCAAAGCATCAACCAGCATCTGTCGGCGGACGCCACCGCACAATTGCGCCAGGCCTTGCGCGCCAGTGGCACACCGTTTGAAAGCATCGCGCGCATGAAGCCGTGGATGGTGGCCAACCTGCTGCTGGTGCAGGAGATGGCGCGCAGTGGCTTCCCGACTGAGCAAGGGATAGAACTGCACTTCCTCGCCATCGCCGACCAGCAAAAGAAAAAAGTGCAGGAACTGGAAACGGCAGACTACCAGCTGTCACTCTTCGACAGCATGAGCGACGCCGAGCAGGAAGAATACCTGATCGAAAACCTGACAGAACTGGCCAGCGGCGAGGCGATGAAAAAAGCGCTGGAATTGATCAATGCCTGGCAAACCGCAGATGCGAAAGCACTGGATGCGGCCTTGCTCGAAATGCAAAAAGGCGACAACGCGTCGGACCGCTTCCTGCAAAAAGTCTTGCTCGACCAGCGCAATCCGAATATGGCAAAGCAGGTCGAAGCCCTGCTGAAAACCGACAAAAACAGCTTTGTAGCAGTCGGCGCACTGCATCTGCTGGGCACCAAAGGCGTGCCCAGTCTGCTGCAGCAACGCGGCTACCAGGTACAAAAACTTTACTAAACTCTACTGAAACAGCGCCCTCCGGCGTCCTGCCGGAGGCAGCCTGCCGCACCAAAAGTTGTCATAAATAACTTTATTTGCGAAATTTGTTTTCCCGTGGCAACATGCATTCAGGAAATCGCCGCCAGAAGAAGACACATAATTTACGTGTCTCGCTATACCCGGATAGTCACATCGATTTCAGCGCAGCATTCAATAATTCGTACCGACCCAGCACCACACTGATGTTGTCTCCCGAAGGAATGTCTGATGAACACTATGCGATTGTTCGAATGGCTAGGCGTACATATCCGTGCGCTGCGGATAGTCATGGTGCCCATCCTCATTGCGCTGATCTATGGTGTGTATTCACTTGTTTACATCACCGGCGGCATCAAATTCGTTTATTCCCATTCCATGTATCTGCCCATCATGCTGACGGGCTTTGTCTTCGGCATGCGCGGTGGCCTGGTAGTGGGCATGATAGGCGGCATCGTGCTGGGCCCTTTCATGCCGATCGATGTCAGCACCGGCGAACAGCAGGCGACCCTCAACTGGCTGTACCGCACCGGCTTCTTCATGCTGGTCGGCGTCACCTGCGGCGCGGCCAGCGATAGTGTCCGCTCTTATCTGCGGCATCTGAAATGGATTGCGCGGCATGACCTTGCAACGCAGTTACCGAATCGCGGCGCCCTGCTCGATGCGCTGGCAGAACTGCCGAAAGTAAAAAGCAATTCCAACCTTCACGTGCTGGTCGTGGTCTCGCTGCAGAATGCGATGGAATTGAAATCGGCCTTTGGCTTCGATGTGATCGAAGAAGTGATACGACAATCCGCCGCCCGTTACACCGATATCCTGCAGGACAAAGTACAGGTCTATCGCATAGACCCAGAGCAGTTAGGCATCCTGATCAAGAATCGGGATGCCCAAACCATCAAGTTGCTGCTCGCGGATTTAGTCAGGGGCGCACGCCAGCCCTACCAGTTCAATTCCATCCCTATCCACGCCGATTCCCGCCTCGGTTACGCCACCTTCAGCAAGGTCATACAATCTCCCGAGTTTTACCTGCAGAGAGCGGAATCGGCGCTGATTTCCGCGGATGAAGATGCGCTGGATTGCGTCGCCTACAGCCCGGAAACCAGCAACTTTGCAAAGGAAAACCTGTCGATACTCGGCAGCCTGATGAGCGCCATCAAGGAAGGCCAGCTCTCGCTGCACTATCAACCGAAGATCTGCATCCGCACCGGCGAAGTGCATAGCGTGGAAGCCTTGATGCGCTGGAACCATCCGGAACGCGGCAATATCCCGCCGGCCATTTTTATTCCGCGCGCGGAACAAAGTACGCTGATCAACCTGATTACCGAATTCGCACTGGAACAGGCGATGAAGCAGATTGTCCTGTGGCGCCAGCAAGGCATACACCTGCCGATCGCGGTCAATATCTCGCCACGCAATCTGCTGCAACCCGGCTTCTCCGACCTCGTGCTCTCGCTCCTGCAACGCTACGAAGTCAGCGGCCAGTCGCTGGAGCTGGAAGTGACCGAAGGCGCACTGATGACCGATATCGCGCGCACCATCGTCGAATTGAGCCGCCTGGCCGAAGCCAAGATTACGATCTCGATTGATGACTTTGGTACCGGCTACTCGTCGCTGCAATACCTGCATCAACTGCCGATTTCACTGATCAAGATCGACCAATCCTTCGTGCGCCGCCTGCCCGACGATAAAGGTGCGGTACATATCGTCGAAGCCGCCGTCACGCTGGCGCACAAGATGGGCATGCAAACCATCGCCGAAGGCGTGGAAGAAGCAAGCGCGTATAAATTACTGTCCGAACTGGGCTGCGATATTGCGCAGGGCTATATGATTTCGCGCCCGCTGCCTGCGGCCGAATTCGAGAAGTGGCATGCGCAGTACGAAGCGGAAGCCCTCAGCCTGTCCGCATAGCGACAAGCATTCGCGGCAATCAAAAAAGGCGTAAGGACCAGATAGTCCTTACGCCTTTTTTATGAATTGAAGCGGATCAGTGCGAACGTATCATTGTGCCGAAAGCCTGTTCGGTCAGCACTTCCAGCAGCAGCGAATGTTCGATACGGCCATCGATGATGTGGACGGTATTGACGCCTGATTTGGCGGCATCCAGTGCCGACGAAATCTTCGGCAACATGCCGCCGGAGATGGTGCCGTCTTCAAACATTTCATCGATTTCACGTGCTGACAAATCGGTCAGCAGGTTGCCCTGCTTGTCTTGCACACCGGCGATATTCGTCATCATGATCAGCTTTTCAGCTTTCAGGATTTCAGCGATCTTGCCGGCCACGACGTCGGCATTGATGTTGTATGCCTGGCCATCATCACCGAAGCCGATAGGCGAAATGATAGGAATGAAGGCATCGTCCTGCAACGCTTTCACGACCGCCGGATTGATTGCTTCGATATCGCCGACAAAACCGATGTCGAGGAATTCGCCCGGATGTTCCTTGTCCGGCATCTGCATCTTCCTGGCGCGGATCAGGCCGCCATCCTTGCCGGTCAGGCCAACTGCCTGGCCGCCGTAGTGATTGATCAGCATCACGATATCCTGCTGCACTTCGCCGCCCAGCACCCACTCCACGACTTCCATCGTTTCTTCGTCGGTGATGCGCATGCCCTGCACGAAGGTGCCTTGCTTGCCGATTTTTTTCAGCGCGTTATCGATTTGCGGACCGCCGCCATGCACCACGACCGGGTTCATGCCGACCAGTTTCAATAAAATCACGTCGCGCGCGAAGCCGTGCTTCAGGCGCTCTTCGGTCATCGCATTGCCGCCGTATTTGACGACAATGGTCTTGCCGTGAAATTTGCGGATATACGGCAGCGCCTCGGCCAGAATTTGCGCCTGTATTTGTGGCGAAACTACAGTAAGATCAGCGTTCATATCGGTCAAGTTGGGTTTGAAAGGTTCTGAAAATGGATGACCGCGATTTTACAGCGAATGCCAATTGATTTCTTGGCTCTTTGCCGGAATTTCCATGAATATTCGGCAGCTGTATTGCCCAAACGACAAAACCACCCGCAATGAAGCCTGATTCTTCCTCCGCCGCCCCCACTGATTTGGCACTTGAACTGGAAGCCCTGCGCCCAGCCTTGCTGCGCTTTGCGCTGCTGCAGTTGCGCGACCAGGCGCTGGCCGAAGACGTGGTGCAGGACGCCTTGATCGCGGTACTGGAAAAGCCGGACAGCTTCGCCGGGCAATCTTCGCTGCGCACCTATGTCACCGCCATCATGAAGTACAAGATCATCGATGCGCTGCGCGCCGGCCAGCGTACGCGCCAGTTTGAGGGGCACGACGAGCAATCGGACGACGACCTGATCGGCGCCCTCTTCACTGCCGACGGCCATGCGCGCGAGATGCCGCAAACATGGAGCGATCCGGTGGCGACGGTACAGCAACAGGATTTTTTCCGGGTGCTGGAAATTTGCCTGGAGAAACTTCCGGCGAAAACCGCACGCATCTTCATGATGCGCGAATGGCTGGAGCTGGAAACCGAAGAAATCTGTAAGGAATTGGGTATTTCCTCGTCTAATGCCTGGGTGATGCTGTATCGCGCACGCCTGCATTTGCGCACCTGCCTCGACCTGAACTGGTTCGGCAATCAGCCCGCCATCCGCTAATTCACTGGAAAGCCATGGGACTCCCGACCTGCAAAGAAGTACATCAACTGGCATCGGCCAAGCTGGACCGGCCACTGAGCATCAGTGAAAAGTTGCGCATGCGCATGCATTTGCTGGTGTGCGACGCCTGCCGCAGCTTCAACGCGCAACTCGGCATTTTGCGACATGCGATGCGCCATCTGCCGGTAATCGACCCGGCGGAAAAGAAATCGGAAGATAAATGAGTGCCTGCTCAAAATGCGGCGCCGTATTTTCATGCGGCATGGTCGATACGACTACAGCCGAAGCCTGCTGGTGCACTGCGCTGCCGACCGCACCGCGCGGCGCGGTGTTACGCAATGCCGATGGCAGCGCGAAGACTTGCATGTGTCCGGCTTGCCTGGGTGCCTTGCGCGCGCGTCGCCAAAGCGAAGCCAGACAAAACACTAAGTTCTGAAATTCAGGCAGCGGCGTTGCTGCATGCACGCTCTTCCTGGCGCGGGAAGCCGGTGCGGATTTTATCCAGGCTGGCTTTGGTAGTCGCGTCTATGCGGCGCAGCTGATAGGCGAATTTGGCGGGCGCAACATGATGCGGGCCGACCCGTGCACTGCGCACACCCTTTTGATTCAGGGCCGCGAGATGATTGCGCGCGGCTTCTTCCGATTTGAAAATGCCCAGCGAGATACCCCATTGCAAAGGGCTATGTTCAGTGATCACAAAGAAATCATCGACGCCCAGGCGTTTCAATTCACCGCCTTTTTTATCCGCCGTTTCCTTGTTCGCGAGGGGCGGGATGTAGACGATAAAGCGCGCATTTTCCTGCACCGGACGGCGCGTCAGGCGTTCACCCAAAGTCAGCGCGGCGAGTTTCGCTTCAAAGTTCTTCGCCTCGGCCGCATCGAAATTACCAATCTCGGTACATGCCAGCACTTCGGCGGCTTTCTCCGTGCTTTGCGGGATTTTTTCCGGCTCGGCTGCGGCGACCTTTTCCACTTTAACTGCTTCGCCATTCTCGACCGGCAGCGGCAGCAATTTGAGCTGCTCCGGATTCAGTTGCTGCTTCAGGCGCAGCGGATCATGGCTGGGTGGAATCAGCGCATCCAGGTAACCATGCTGGAAGGCGTACAAGCCGCCGTTAATCAGTAACAATAAGCCGAACAGGATTTTTAACATGTTGGTGAATGTTGAATCGCTACTGTGTGCAAGCCGATCAGGACCAGATTGTCGACACGCGTGTAATCAATCGAAAGATGCGGCGCAATCAAGTCTGCCGCGCCGCCCGCCAGAATGCAAGGAATAGGCAAATTCGGATAAGTGCGCATTTGCGCCGCCACCGCACGCTCGATCGCCCCGGCTTGCGCTGCGAGGCAGCCGCTGACGATAGCCGCGTCCGTGTTATCGGCAAAAGGTTGCGTCAGGCTGCTTTGCAATGCGACTTGCGGCAATTGCGCAGTATTCCTGGCCAGCGACGAAGCCATCAAACCCAAACCCGGCAAAATCATGCCACCGATGAATTCACCATCGGCGCTCAGGGCATCGACCGTGGTCGCGGTACCGCAGGTCGCCACCACCAGTGGCCCATCCGGGAACAGCGCATGCGCACCAATCGCAGCGGCAAAGCGATCGGCCCCGAGTTGCGCCGGATTCAAGTAGCGATTGCGGACACCGCCCAATTCCGCAACAGATGCAAACCATTCCAGTGCGACCGGTTTGGTGCCCAGTGTGCGCAAGACCGCGCGCTCCAGTTCGCCGCGCAATTCGTGTCCGGCCACATTCGACAACATCACACGGCCAATACTGAAACCGCGCCACGCATCGACCAGCGTACTGGCCTCCGCATGCGCGACGCTGCCCTGCTGCAGCCACTTGCCCGGCGTCTGCTCCGGCGCCGACCTGTCGACCAGCGCCCATTTGATTCTTGTATTGCCTGCATCGACCAATAACAGCATCGCCTCAATCCTCCCTGATACGCAACGATACATCGCCGGCGACCACCGTGATACGACCTTGTGCAGTATCGAGCAGCAAACACCCGTTGGCATCGACGCCGGCCGCATAACCACTATGCAATACCTGGCCCTGGTCGATAATATTCACCGGCTGCCCGGCATAGGCGTCCAGCGCATTCCAGGCGTGGACAAAACCGGCAAACCCCTGCTGCTCGAAGCGCGGCAAAGCCTGCGCGAAGCCATCCAGCAAAGCCGCCATCGCACGCTCAGGCTGTGCCGCCAGCGCCGTTGCCGCCACCACCGCCCGGCCGGTTTGCGCACTCAGATGCGCTGCCTGCGCAACATTAATCCCGACCCCGATCACGACCCAGCTCGCTTGCCGCTCGCTCTTGTCGCTCACCGTTTCGATCAGGATGCCGGCCAGCTTGCCATCATCTTGCAAGACATCGTTCGGCCATTTGAGACGCGCATCGACGCCGAATGTACGCAAGGCTTCGGCAATCACGACGCCGACCGCCAACGGTAAACCCAGCAAACCCTGTAGCGGCAAATTGAATTTCCACGCCAGCGAAAAAGTCAGCGCGGCTCCCGCCGGCGACTGCCAGGCGCGTCCGGCACGTCCCTTGCCGGCAGTTTGCAGCTGTGCCCACAACAGCGTTGGCTGCTGCAAACGCGCTACACGTGCCAGCAGATCGGCATTGGTCGAGCCGGTTTCCGCCACGATTTCCAGCGCGATCACTTGCGCCGCATTGGTGCAAAGGCCGGCCAGTCGTTCTGCTGAAGGGAGTGGATTCATGTGCGCATTGTAGCGGGATGCTTGCCCCGGCGAAACTGAAGCTGTGCCGGACGGACGATGAATGTGCGCCCAAAGTGGCGGCGTGACGCAAATTGCATTCTCCCTTACACTTGCCTGCATGCATAACTCCGCGTCGCCCACCCTCAGCTACACGCCGAACGACCAGGCTACTGTGATCGCAGCTGGTTCGTGGCAGGTGCGTGCGCTGATCAATCCGGGCGCGATGGAGCAACTAAGCGCCACCCTGCGCAGCGTGCGCAAGGGCGATGCCACGCGCTGGGACCTGAGCGGCATAGAAGCACTCGATTACATCGGCGCGCAATTGCTGTGGAATGCCTGGGGCAAGCAGCGTCCGACGCAACTGACGCTGGCGCCGCAACACGAAAGTTTTTTCAAACGCCTCGAACAGACCGGTACGCTGCAAATCAAGAAACCACCGCAACATCGCTGGTACACCTTCTCCGCCTATCTGCAATTCAAGCTGCGGATGGCCGACCATATGCTCGGCTTCATTACGCTGATCGGCCAGCTGGTGATGGATATGGGGCGCTTCATACGGCAACCGCAGCGCGGGCCGTGGAAGGAAATCTCGGCCAATATTTTCCATACCGGTTATCAGGCGCTGGGCATTACCGCCCTGGTCGGATTTTTGATCGGCGTCGTGCTGTCGTATTTGTCGGCACAACAATTGCATCAGTTTGGCGGAGATATTTTCCTCGTCAACATCCTCGGCATGAGCGTGATCCGTGAACTCGGCCCCTTGCTGGCGGCCATCCTGGTCGCCGGTCGTTCCGGCTCTTCGATCACTGCTCAGCTTGGTGTGATGCGCGTGACGGAAGAACTGGATGCGATGTTGGTGATGGGCTTGCCGCACGGCTATCGCCTCATCATGCCGAAGGTCATCGCACTGGCGATTTCAATGCCCTTGCTGGTAGTCTGGACCGATGCGATGGCATTGATAGGCGGCATGGTGGCGGCGAATGCGGAGCTGGGCTTGTCGTTCAAATACTTCCTGCGCGAATTGCCGGATGCAGTGCCGCTGGCAAATTATTGGATAGGACTCGGCAAAGGAGTGGTGTTCGGCAGCCTGATCGCCTTGGTCGCCTGTCATTTCGGCTTGCGCATCAAACCGAATACCGAAAGCCTGGGCGAAGGCACGACGATTTCGGTGGTCACTGCGATCACGGTGGTGATCCTGGCCGACGCGGTCTTTGCGATCGTCTTTAGCGGGGTGGGATTCTGATGAATACCGAACTCGATCCCTGCGTGGAAGACAGCGCTGATGGCGGCAAGCCGATTATAGAAATCGAAAACCTGAGCACACGCTTCGGCGATGTGGTGGTACATGAAAACCTGAGCCTGAGCATCGACCAAGGGGAAATCGTCTCGCTGGTCGGTGGCTCCGGTTCCGGCAAGACCGTGCTGCTGCGCCAGATGCTGGGCCTGAACCAGCCCGCCAGCGGCAGCGTGCGTGTGTTTGGTGAAGATATCAATCGCATCGATGCCGAACATCTGCAGCAATTGCGCAACCGCTGGGGTATGCTGTTCCAGCAGGGCGCACTGTTCTCGGCATTGACGGTATTCGACAATGTGGCGCAACCAATGCGCGAATTGCGGGTCTTGCCAAGGCAGTTGATACGCGATGCGGCTTTGTTGAAATTGCAGATGGCCGGCATCGGCCCCGAGCATGCATTGAAGATGCCATCCGATTTATCCGGTGGCATGATCAAGCGCGTCGCGCTGGCGCGGGCCTTGGCGCTGGAACCGGAATTGCTGTTCCTGGATGAACCGACCGCCGGCCTTGATCCGAATGCATCGGAGAGTTTCGTCAGCCTGATACGCGAACTACGCGATGAAATGCATCTGACCGTGGTCATGGTGACGCATGACCTGGATACCTTGTTTGCGCTATCGTCACGCGTCGCAGTACTGGCGGATAAACACATCATCGCCTATTGCAGGCCGGACAAAGTAGTCGAATTCAAGCATCCGTTTATCGAAACATTTTTCCGCGGCGAACGCGGGCAACGCGCCTTTGAAGCCTTGCCCGACAAGCCGGATCAGCCCAGGGGAGGAGAGTCGCAATCACTCTAAAGATCAATTATGGAAAATAAAGCTCATGCATTAATGGCCGGCATTTTCACGATCGTCCTCCTGATCGCGGCAGTCCTGATCGCGCTCTGGTTCAACCGGGATCGCGTGGAACGCGTGCCTTACGAAATCGCCACCACCCTGTCGGTACCCGGCCTCAATCCGCAGGCCGGCGTCCGCTATCGCGGCCTCGATGTGGGGCGCGTCGATGCGGTCCTGTTCGATCCGCAAAAACCCGGCCAGATCCTGATCCGTTTCAGCGTATCCAAAGACACGCCTATCACCCATTCGACTTTCGCCACCCTCAGCTACCAGGGTGTAACGGGACTGGCCTATGTGCAACTGGATGACGATGGCTCGCAACCGGTATTGCTGCCCTCTTCCAAAAACAAGGTAGCACGCATCACCTTGCGCGCCAGCCTGCTCGATACCTTGCAATTGCGCGGCCTGGCGATCCTGAAACAAACCGAGGAACTGGCATCGAAGGTGAATGTGATGCTGTCCGAAGAAAACCAGAAGACCATCATCGGCGCCTTCAGCGATGTCAGCGCCGCCGCCAACAAGCTGGAAAAAATCCCGCAACAATTGCAGCCGACGCTGGATAAACTGCCGGCACTGGCCAACAAGGCGGATAGCGCGCTGAACTCCATCAACCGTTTCTCCGACGAAGCCACGCAAATCACCAGCAAGCTGAATGCGGCCGGTGGCCCGATCGACAGCCTGGACGATACTATTAATAAAGTGGGCTCAGCCGCCTCGCTGGTGGAATACCAGGCTTCGCCTTTGATTGATGAAACCCGCACGTCCATGCGCTCATTGAATCGCGCGCTGGAATCATTCAACCAGCGGCCGCAAGGTATATTGTTCGGCCCCGGTCGCGCCCAGCCCGGTCCGGGCGAAGCCGGTTTCAGCGCGCCGGCACCATGAGATTACTGCCAAGGATTAGCAAGATGAAGCCCACTCGCAGAATATTGATAACACTTGCACTCGCCGCCAGCGCACTTGTCGCCGGCTGTGCCGGCAATGCGCCGGCGTTGACGCTGTATGACCTCGGCCCGCTGCGCGCGCACGATACAGCCGTCAACAACCTGCCGGCGCTCAGCGTGGCCGAGGTAGCTGCGCCGAGCTGGCTCGATACGCAAATGATGTTTTACCGTTTGAATTATGCGAATAGCCAGCAACCGCGTCCGTATGCCGGCAGCCAATGGGCGATGCCACCGGCGCAGTTGCTGGAACAAAGACTGAAAGCACGTTTGTCGCAAGCCGGCGGCATTGTCGTGCCGGCCGATAACGGCGCGGCCAACCTGCCTATCCTGCGCATCGAGGTCGATGATTTTTCACAATCATTTGATAGCGCGCAGCACAGCACGATCAATATCGCGCTACGCGCTTCCCTATTCGACGGCCGCACTTTGCGCGCACAAAAATTGTTCAGCCGGCAGTTGCCTGCAGTGAGCGCAGACGCCCAGGGCGGCGCCGCGGCACTGGCTAGCGCCAGCGATGCAATCATTAATGAAATAGCGGTATGGTTATCAACAGTCCCGACGAAAAAATAATTCCTGCGCAGCCGCCGCCACTGCAGGCATCGACGTTTTCACGCGGTGCGCTGCTGGCCTACCTGTTCCTGATCGTTTATGCCAGCCTGTATCCATTCACCGGCTGGCAGGACGTCGGGCTGCCGCTGCAAACCTATCTGCTGGCGACGATTCCTCCGCGCTACTGGACCGGCTTCGACCTGCTGACCAATATCCTCGGCTATATCCCGCTCGGCATCCTCGCCGTCTATGCGCTTTACCCGCAGGTGCGCCGCTTTGGCGCCTTGCTGCTGGCCTTCCTGCTCGGGATTGTTTTATCCGGCGCGATGGAAGCGACGCAGGCTTATTTGCCCAGCCGCGTTGCATCGAATATGGATTTGCTCACCAATAGCCTGGGCGCACTGATAGGTGCGGTGTTCGGCGTTGCCAGCAGCCACCTGGTACTGGAACGCAGCCGCCTGCGCCATCTGCGGCAGCGCTGGTTCACCGCCGAAGCGAGTCGCGGCCTGACTATCTTTGCACTGTGGCCGCTGGCGCAAATTTATCCACAAAGCTATTTATTCGGCCAGGGCCAGCTCTTGCCGATTGTGTCCGACTGGCTGTCGGAATGGCTGGCGACACCGATTGACCTGGGCAGCTTCCTGCGCAATGGCATCCAGCTCACCGTCGAACAATACTGGCTGACCGAAGCCATCATCAGCGCTTGCGGCGTGGCCGGCGCGCTGCTGGCGCTGGCTTGCATGTTGCGCGACAAGGCGCCGCGCCTGGTCTTGCTACTGCTCCTGTTATTGGCAGCGCTGGCGGTCAAGGGCCTCGCCACCGCCATCTTCTTCAGCCCGGATGCGGCATTTGCGTGGCTGACCCCGGGTGCGCAAGGCGGCTTGCTACTGGGACTGGCCTTGCTGACCGGCCTGATTTTCCTGTCGCGAGCGAACCAGCGACGCGCGGCGGCCGGCTTGCTGATTGCCGGCCTGATCGCGGTCAATATTGCACCGACCAATCCTTACTTTATTGCCACGCTGGAAACCTGGGTACAGGGGAAATTCCTTAACTTCAACGGTGCCGCCCAGTTCCTATCGCTGTTCTGGCCTTTCTTTGCGCTATGGTTCCTGCTGCATTCCAGCCATCGCGTGAAGCGAAAGTGAGGCGGGTGTATCATCTTGGTCTTTACAGCAGAACCGTCCCTCATGTCTGAAGATAAACAGTTTTTTGGCCAACATTTATTCATTTGCATGAATCAGCGCGATGATGGCCGCGAGTGCTGTGCCGAACGTGGTGCGCACGCCGCGCAGAAACACCTGAAGGCACGCGTCAAGGAATTGGGCCTGAGCCGCAGTGGCGCAGTCCGCGTCAATCAATCCGGTTGCCTCGGCCGCTGCGAAGAAGGCCCGGTCATCGTGATCTATCCGCAAGGCACCTGGTACACCTATGTCGACAATGAAGACCTCGATGAAATCATCGACGTCCATCTGGTCGGCGGCAAGATCGTTGAACGTCTGAAAATCTGAAACCACGCGCCGGACCAGATACCTGTCCGCTCGCCCCTGTCCAATATTCACACGCCATGAACGCACAAACACAGTATTTTTCCCTGGATGGCATTGCCGGTTCGCTCGAATGCGCGCTGGACCTGCCGGCCGATAATGCACCACGCGGCATCGCCCTCGTCGCCCACCCGCACCCGCTGTATGGCGGCACCATGGATAACAAGGTCGTGCATACGCTGGTGCGTTCCTTCGTCGCGCTTGGCTATGCCGCCTTCCGCATGAACTTCCGCGGGGTCGGCGCATCCGGCGGCGTACACGATGGCGGTGCCGGTGAAACCGACGATATGGCGCAACTGTTAGCGTATGCACAAGAAAAATATCCTGAGCTGCCGTTTGCGCTGTCCGGTTTTTCTTTCGGCACCTTCGTGCAGGCGCAATTGCAAAAGCGACTGGAAGCCGAAGGCCGTTCCGCCGAACGCCTGGTACTGGTTGGTACCGCAGCCGGCAAATGGCCGCTGCCGACTGTTCCGGCCGGAACCATCCTGATCCACGGCGAGCAGGATGAAACCATTCCGCTGACGAATGTCTTTGACTGGGCGCGCCCGCAAGACTTGCCGGTATTGGTGGTGCCCGGCTGCGATCATTTTTTTAATCGCAAACTGCAACATATCAAGAATCACGTTGTCGAAATGTGGCTGCGCTAATCAGCGGATGGGTGAAGCGTATTAACAAACATTAATAATGCTTCATCGATCAGCAGCACTGCGCAGCGCTATAATCCGATAACTTTTCCAAATCGACGCCCGCATTCCCACGCGGGCATCCACCACAGAGTCCAATGAAAAAATTACTTGCGGCCATTGCTGCTACCGTCCTATCGCTTTCCTCCGCCTTTGCCCAAAGTGTTCCTTCGCCAACCATCAATGCCAAATCGTGGTTACTGCTGGATGCCACCAGCAACCAGGTACTGGCATCGAATGAGCCTGATATGCGTATCGAACCGGCATCGCTGACCAAACTGATGACTGCGTATGTAGCCTTCACCGCAATCCAGGATAAAAAACTGGACCTGAACCAGATGATCACGATTTCCACCAATGCGTGGAAAGTCGATCCAAGCAGCTCGAAAATGTTTATCGAACCGCGCGTACCGGTCAAGGTCAACGACCTGCTGTACGGCCTGATCGTGCAATCCGGGAATGACGCCGCAGTGGCGATTGCCGAAGCCGTCGCCGGCACCGAAGATGCATTCGTCGCGCTGATGAACCGTGAAGCCGAACGCATGGGCATGAAATCCACCCACTTCGCCAACCCGCACGGCTTGCCGAGCGCCAGCAACTACTCGACCGCACGTGACCTGTCGGTACTGGCATCGCACCTGATCAACGATCACCCTGAGTTCTACAAAATTTATTCGACCAAGGAATATACCTATAACAACATCAAGCAACCGAACCGCAACCGCCTGCTGTGGCTGGACCCGACCGTGGACGGCATGAAAACCGGTTACACCCAGGGCGCAGGTTACTGCCTGATCTCGACCGCGAAACGTCCTAACGGCACCGGCGAACGCCGCCTGATTTCGGTCGTACTCGGCACCATTTCGGACCAGGCACGGGCGCAGGAAAGCCAGAAGCTGCTGAACTGGGGCTTCCTCAATTTCGACACCGTCAAGCTGTATGCGAAGAACGAGCCTATCGCGACGCCGAATGTCTGGAAAGGCACCCAGAACAGCATCAAGATCGGCTTCACCCGTGACGTCTACATCACCGTACCAAAAGGCGTAGCCAACACCATGAAACCGGTACTGGCACGCAAGGACCCGCTGGTTGCTCCTATCGACAAGAACAGCCAGGTCGGCACCATCAAAGTGATGTCGGCTGACGGCAAGGTTGTTTCCGAATTGCCGGTACTGGCACTGGAACAAGTCGGCCAGGCTGGTTTGTTCGGCCGTGCGCTGGATTCGATCCGCCTGTGGGTGCATTGATCAATTAGTCTTTGATGCAGGTATGCAGCCGCATACCTGCATCCGCAAAACGAGGACGGCAGGTTCAACCAAGGTTGGCCTGCCGTTTTGTTTTGCGGCAAGCATGCCTGTCGTCAACATGTGTCGCCAGGCCACCGGTCGCCTGTGTTTGTGCCAGAATTGAACTCCGGCCCCTGAATGGAAACGCTGCCATGGACAAGGATCCCATCGTCTACCTGAACGGCAATATGACTCCGCTCTCCGAAGCCAAAATCCCGGTATTGGACAGGGGCTTCATTTTTGGCGACGGCATCTATGAAGTGGTCCCGATATACGCGCGCAAACCATTCCGGGCCAAGCAGCACCTGCAACGCCTGTTCCGCGGTTTGGCGGCAATCGGCATAGACAATCCGCACACCGAAGCGGAATGGCTGGACCTGGTAAGCCAAGTGGTACAAGCGGCACCGATGTCGGATCAATTGATCTATATACAGGTGACTCGCGGCGTGGCACGCCGCTCGCACGCCTTCCCGAATACGGAAATGACGCCTACCGTGTTCATCATGGGCAATCCGCTCACCTTGCCGTCGGACGAGGCGCGCGCAGCCGGCGTCGCCTGTGTCTCGATGGAAGACAAGCGCTGGCTGCATTGCGAAATCAAATCCATTTCCTTGCTCGGCAATGTATTGGCGGCGCAAAACGCAGCGGAAAACAATGCAAATGAATCCATACAATTCCGCGACGGCTTTTTGACCGAAGGCTCGGCGTCCAATGTCTGGATAGTCAGGCAAGGTATACTGGCGGGACCGCCGACCGATAACCTGATCCTGGAAGGCATACGTTACGGCCTGATGGAAGAGTTATGTGCGGCAAACGATATCCCGTTCCAGTCGCGCCGTATCAGCCGCGATGAAGTATTTGCCGCTGACGAAGTGTTATTGTCGTCAGCTTCCAAGGAAGTCTTGCCGGTCGTCACCATCGATGGCAAAAGCATTGGAAACGGACAACCCGGCCCCATCTATAAAAAACTATACAAGGCTTATCAAAAAGCCAAATCCAGTTAGACTTGCCGGCCTTGGCGCCGATGCACGAATATCAACAGACAACTACACACACCCATCATGAGCGAACTAGACCCTACCGAAAGCCTGATCGAATACCCGAGCGACTTCCCCATCAAAGTCATGGGCCTGGCGCACGATCAATTCGTGCCGACCATTATTGAAGTCGTCGTCGTCCACGATCCCGAATTCCACGAAGGCCGGATCGAACAACGCCCGTCGTCGGCCGGCAACTATCTGTCGCTGACCGTCACGGTACGCGCCACCAGCCGTGAACAACTGGACAACTTGTATCGCGCGCTGTCCTCGCACCCGATGGTGAAGTACGTCCTGTAAGCCCGTGGACATGTCCGTGCCACAGCCGCCCCTGATCCTGCAACGCGGGCTGGAGGCTTACGAAACCACGTTTGCCGCGATGCGCGCATTTACCGATACGCGCACGGCGGCGACTGCCGACGAACTGTGGATCGTCGAACACCCGCCGGTATTCACCCTCGGCCTGGCGGCCGATCCTTCGCATGTGCTCGATCCGCACCAGATCCCGGTCGTACAAACCGACCGCGGCGGCGAAGTGACCTATCACGGCCCGGGCCAGGTTGTTATCTATTTGCTACTGGATTTGCGCCGACACAAGGCCGATGCGCGCCTGTTTGCCCGGGAATTGGTGAATAAAATCGAACAGTCGGTGATCGATACGCTGGCGGCGTATAATCTTGCCTGCGAGCGCAAACCCGGCGCGCCCGGCATTTATATGTCGGACGGACCGGCGCAAGGCGCCAAAATTGCGGCACTGGGGCTGAAGATACGCGGCAACGGTTGTACGTATCACGGCGTCTCGCTGAATGTTGCGATGGATCTGAGCCCGTTTACCTGGATCAATCCCTGCGGTTATGAAGACCTGGCCACCATTGATATGCAAAGCCTGGGCGCGCAGACGACCTTAGCCGAAGTGCAAAATGCACTGGCGAACAGATTAAGCACCAGCCTGTCCCGTTAGACCGGCGCATCACCGCATTACCCGTAGCAAAACACTATTTTTATCGTGGCAATGACGAACGTCAGCGCCACGCGTTGTTAGCCAGCGCTATTACCCGGCGCTGACATAGCGACACCTGACAAAAAGCGACCAGCCTGATGACTACTGAAACCAATCCAGCCGCAACGCCTGCCTATAACCCAAGCGAAAAGCAAAAGGGTGCCGCCAAAACGGTACGCATCCCGATCAAGGTGATTCCTATGGAGCGCCTGCCCAAGCCCGACTGGATACGTGTCAAGGCCGCTTCGCCGTCCACCCGCTTCTACGAAATCAAGGACATCCTGCGCGCCAATAACCTGGTGACCGTATGCGAGGAAGCCAGCTGCCCGAACATCGGTGAATGCTTCGGCAAGGGCACCGCGACCTTCATGATCATGGGTGACAAGTGCACCCGACGTTGCCCGTTCTGCGATGTCGGCCATGGCCGCCCGGATCCGCTCGACGTCAATGAACCGGAAAACCTCGCGAAAACCATCGCGGCGCTGCGCCTGAATTACGTGGTGATTACATCCGTCGACCGCGACGACCTGCGTGACGGCGGTGCCGGCCATTTTGCCGAATGCATACGTCGCGTCCGTGAACTGTCGCCAAACACCCGCATTGAAATCCTGGTGCCTGACTTCCGCGGCCGCATGGATCGCGCGCTGGAAATCCTGAATGCCGCGCCGCCTGACGTGATGAACCACAACCTGGAAACCGCACCGCGCCTGTACAAGGAAGCGCGTCCTGGTTCCGATTACGAATACTCGCTGAACCTGCTCAAGCGCTTCAAGGCGCAGCATCCAAACACGCCAACCAAATCCGGCATCATGGTCGGCCTCGGCGAAACCGATGAAGAAGTGCTGCAAGTCATGCGCGATATGCGGGCACACGATGTCGATATGCTGACCATCGGCCAATACCTGATGCCAAGCGGCGACCACTTGCCGGTGCGTCGCTATGTGCACCCTGACACCTTCAAAATGTATGAAGAAGAAGCGTACAAGATGGGCTTCGCGCATGCCGCAGTCGGTGCGATGGTACGCAGCTCTTACCACGCTGATCAGCAGGCGCATGGCGTGACCAGCGCGCAAGCCGACGTCGTCAACAAATAATCGAAGCAACCCGCAACGCGGTTAAAGAAATCAGGGAAGAAGGAAAGCAAGAATGAATGACCGTAACGCGGGTAGCGAGAAAAAAAATTCGCCGGCTACCGTTTTGTTCGCCAGCCTCATCGGCACCACCATCGAATTTTTCGATTTTTATATTTACGCCACTGCTGCAGTCCTGGTTTTCCCCACCCTCTTCTTCCCGTCATCGAATCCAACCGCCGGCATGCTGCAATCGCTGGCGACTTTTGCGATTGCCTTCTTTGCGCGTCCGGTCGGCTCCGCCGTGTTCGGCCACTATGGCGACCGCATAGGACGTAAGGCCACGCTGGTCGCCGCCTTGCTGACCATGGGTATTTCCACCGTCGTGATCGGCTTGCTGCCAACATATGAAACCATCGGCACGCTGGCTCCGCTCTTGCTGGCCTTGTGCCGCTTCGGCCAGGGCCTGGGCCTCGGTGGTGAATGGGGCGGCGCGGTATTGCTGGCAACGGAAAATGCGCCACCGGGCAAGATCGCCTGGTATGGCTGCTTCCCGCAACTCGGTGCACCATTGGGCTTCTTCCTCTCCGGCGGCATCTTCCTGCTGCTGAGCGAAACCCTGACCAATGAACAATTCTTCAGCTACGGCTGGCGTATTCCTTTCATCGCCAGCGCCGTCCTGGTACTGGTCGGCCTGTATGTGCGCCTGAAAATTACCGAGACACCGGTCTTCCAGAAAGTGCTGGATAAAAACGAACGCGTCAAAGTGCCGCTGGCGACTATCTTCCGTGACCACAGCCGCGTGCTGGTACTGGGCACCATCATCGCCACCGCCACCTTTGTGCTGTTCTACCTGATGACGGTTTTTGCCTTGAGCTGGGGCACCACCGGACTGGGTTACACGCGCAAGGAATTCCTGATCCTGCAATTGTTTGCAGTCGTCTTCTTCGCGCTGACCATTCCTGTTTCCGCCCTGCTGGCCGACAAATACGGTCGTCGCATCACCATGATCCTGGTTTCGATTGCGATCATGCTGTTCGGCTTCCTGATCGCACCCATGTTTGTTGCGCATGATGCGATCGGCGTCACCGTCTTCCTGTCACTCGGCCTGGCCTTGATGGGCATGACTTATGGCCCGCTCGGCACCATGCTGTCTGAATTGTTCCCGACCGAAATCCGCTACACCGGTGTCTCGCTCACCTTCAATCTCGGCGGCATCGTCGGCGCGTCGCTGGCACCGTATGCGGCAACCTGGCTGGCGACCAATTACGGCCTGGACTATGTCGGCTACTACTTATCAGGCGCAACCCTGCTGACCCTGATTGCCTTGCTGATGGTCGGCAAGCAACAATCGATTACAGAAACGGCACTCACCCCATCCGGCAGCAATTCCTGAGCGGGACGTTCTGCCAATAAAAAAGTCCGGTACAGCAGCAGCTGACCGGACTTTTTTTATGGCATACGCGACACCATATACTTAACTTGCAGATAGCCTCAGGCAGGAATATCAAATGGAATTCGTATTGAAGAAGTTCGGCCCGCAAGACTTTGACGACTACTTCCGGCTCGTGAGCGACGCCAAAGTAATGGCGATGATTACGGAGCGCGCCATCCCCCTGGATGAAGCACATTCCGACTACGCCGCAATACTGCTCAACAATGAAATACACCCCGAGCTGGGTAGCTTCAAAATACTGGATGCGCAACATGGGCACTTCATCGGCCTGGCCAAACTGGAGCTAGCCGCCGCCAACGCCGACACTGCGGAGTTGGGTTATATCATCCTGCCCGAATATTGGGGGCAAGGCATCGCCGGCCGGGTGGCACACTTGCTGGTTACAAGAGCACAGGAACAACCTGGGCTCCGGCATTTATTTGCCATCATCGACCCGGCGAATATTCCATCCAGAAAAATTTTACTCAACAACCAATTCGTATTCCGGGAATTCAAGGATTTCGATGGATTACCCGGCGAAATCCTGGAACGCACTTGCTAAACCACCGTTGCCGGTCACGACAAAAGTCGGCGTGAACAGCAACGGCATCCGGCTTAAGCGATGATGTTGCCTGCGTTTTCTTCGGCGTCATCTTCTTCACCAAGGAAGCCACCGCTCTGATGCGCCCACAAGCGCGCATACAAGCCATGGCGTTCCAGCAATTCGCGATGCGTGCCTTCTTCGACGATGCTGCCCTTGTCCAGCACGATGAGCCGGTCCATCGCCGCAATCGTTGACAGGCGATGCGCAATCGCGACCACGGTTTTACCTTCCATCAATTGATACAAGCTGGTCTGGATTGCGGCCTCCGCTTCTGAATCGAGCGCACTGGTCGCCTCATCCAGCAAAAGGATGGGCGCATCCTTCAACATCACGCGCGCAATCGCAATCCGCTGCCGCTGGCCACCGGACAATTTCACGCCGCGTTCGCCGACATGCGCATCGTAGCCGGTGCGGCCCTTCGCATCGCTCAGGCCGAGGATGAATTCATGTGCTTCCGCCCGCTTGGCGGCGGCGATCATTTGTTCATCGCTGGCATCCGGACGGCCGTACAGGATGTTGTCGCGTACCGAGCGATGCAGCAGCGACGTATCCTGCGTCACCATGCCGACTTGCGCACGCAAGCTGGTCTGCGTCACATGTGCAATGTCCTGCCCATCAATCAAAATCCGGCCTTGTTCAATATCGTAAAAGCGCAGCAGCAAATTGACGATGGTTGACTTGCCGGCACCGGAGCGCCCGACCAGGCCGACTTTCTCACCCGGACGTATCGTCAGGTCCAGTTGCTCAATCACCGGACGGGTACCGCCATAGGCGAAGCCCACGCCTTCAAATACCAATTCACCTTTATCCACCTGCAAAGGCAAGGCATCCGCCGCATCCACCACCGTATGGCGGCGCGACAAAGTATTGATGCCGTCCTGCACGGTGCCGACCTGTTCGAACAGGCTCGCCATTTCCCACATGACCCAGTGCGAAATGCCGTTCAGGCGCAAAGACATCGCAGTCGCCGCAGCTACCGCGCCGATACCGACCTGCCCTTGCGTCCACAACCACAACGCGACACCGGCGGTGCTCAGGATCAGCAACATGCTCAATGCGTGATTCACGACTTCGAAGCCACTCACCAGGCGCATCTGGTTATGCACGGCCACCAGGAATTCCTGCATCGCATTGCGCGCATAGCCGGCTTCGCGTCCGGCATGGGAAAACAGTTTGACGGTACCGATATTGGTATACGCATCCGTGATGCGGCCGGTCATCAGTGAACGTGCATCGGCCTGATGGCGCGAGACCTTGCTCAAACGCGGCACGAAATAACGCAAGGCCACGCCATACAAGGCGGCCCAGCTCATGAAAGGCACCAGCATCCACAGGTCGAAGGTACCGACCACGCTGACCAGCGTCACAAAATAAATCAGGACGAACACCAGGATGTCGCCCATGATCATGCAGACATCGCGTACCGCCAATGCGGTCTGCATCACCTTCGCCGCCACCCGCCCGGCGAATTCATCCTGGTAAAAACCCATGCTCTGGTTCAGCATCAGGCGATGGAAATTCCAGCGCAACTGCATCGGGAAGTTACCGGCCAAAGCCTGGTGCTTGAACATGGTTTGCAACGCCACCAGGATCACGCTGAGAATCAGCACGCCGGCCAGGGTCAGCAGGCTATTGCGCTCCTGCGTCCAAAGCAGTGCCGGCTGCACCTTGCTGAGCCAGTCGACGATGCGCCCCATCATTGCAAACAGCAAGGCTTCAAACACGCCGATAGCAGCCGTCAACAAGGTCATCGCGGCGATATAGCGGCGCGCGCCCTTGGTACAGGCCCAGACAAAGGCGGTAAATCCACTTGGCGGTGTAGCAGGTACTTCATCCTGGTAGGGATGCAATAATTTTTCAAACCAGACAAACATTCATTTCTCCATATAAACCGGGTGCCGGCGGCAGGCGCAGGCCGCGACCGGTCTTTATTCAATTTTCTTTGTAATCGGCAAGGCTTCGGCTACCCTAGGGCCCTATAACCATTTCACCAGAGAGAGTCCCGATGATCATTGCGAAATTCCTACACATCCTTGGCTTCACCGTCTGGGTCGGCGGCATGTTCTTCGCGCACAATGCGCTGCGCCCTACCGCAGCCACCGTACTGGAACCACCGCAACGCCTGACTTTGCTGGCAGGCGTATTCAGCAAGTTCTTTACCTGGGTCTGGATCTCGGTGGCACTGATACTCGGCAGCGGGATGTATATGATGGCCCTGATGGGTAAACCACCGCTCTACGTCACCCTGATGTTTGTGCTCGGCATCATCATGATGCTGATCTTTGCGCACATCTTTTTTGCCCCTTACCGTCGCCTGCTGCGTGCAGTTGCAGCGCAGGACTGGAAAGCCGGTGGCGCCGCGATGGCGACGATACGCAAGCTGGTGGGCATCAATTTGATACTTGGATTGGTGACGATAGTCATCGGTACGCTGGGACCGCTGCTACGTTAATACCAGGACGCATACGCGTGCTGACATGGAATGTTTCTGCAGCAGAAGCATTCCATGTCGTACAGCATACATGAATTGGCATTTTCGCGAGCGCGCAGCCTTGCATCACAGCATGCAAATACGCGGCGAAAAAATCCGCAAATCCCAAACCTTCCAGACAAAAGTCGCGCGCAACTTTAAAAGTTGCAGGCGAGCACACAAAGCAAGTCTGTTATTATTGACGGGCTGAAAAAATCAGTAGCAGGATTTTGTAAGCGGTGCGCAACATGCGCGCGCACGAATAGACATGCTGACCACCGGTCAGTACCAGATGGGCCAATGGCGACCATCCGTCGGTACAACGCCATGTGTATCCAGATACGTTCAGGATGTTCAAGGAAAAAACAGGCTGCACTTGCACGCGCAAGCGTACAGGGCCCAGCCGGTGGTGTGCGCTGCAACAACGGGCAGGGATTTTGCTAATGCTGCAGATGCACACTGACTTTCCTGGGCACTAAATTTTGATTCGTTCGTCAATGTAGCAGCAGGTTCGAGCTGAAAATGATTGTTTCAATTTCCGCTTGAATGCGCATGCCGCCCGTTTGCGTGCCAATTGAGTGCTTACATATGTCAATCTGATATATCAATTTGCGGTGCGCGGGTGGCAGCCAGGCGGCGTCGACAGGAAACAGATATCGACATGCAAACCGGGACACCGGGCTTTTAATCAAACTAACAGGGATACCCTTCCATGACATACACATCCTGAACTCATCCGGTCGCCGGTCGCTGCAGTAACCCGACTCGCCATTTCTCCTGATTGTTTTCCTGCGCATGTATATACCAGAATCCTTACTGTTACTTTCCCTCGTCATCGTTCCCTTCATAGGCTGCGTCATCGCTGCCTGCATGCCGGCAGATGCGCGCAACCGCGAATCCCTGCTGGCCGGCGGTGTTGCGCTGTATGGCCTGCTGGTCTCTGCTTATCTCTATCAATATGTCGGCGCCGGCGAAATCGTGCGCTACCAGGCAGCGTGGCTGCCGATGCAGGGAGTGAACTTTGCATTGCGGATGGACGGCCTGGCCTGGTTATTCGTCATGCTGGTACTGGGCGTCGGCTTGCTGGTCGTCCTGTACGCACGCTATTACATGTCACCGGAAGATCCGGTGCCGCGCTTCTTTGCTTTCCTCCTGGCCTTCATGGGCTCGATGCTGGGTGTGGTCCTGTCCGGCAACCTGATTCAACTGGTGGTGTTCTGGGAACTCACCAGCCTCACTTCATTTTTACTCATCGGATATTGGCACCATCGCATTGACGCCCGTCGTGGCGCGCGTATGGCGTTTACCGTAACGGCGGCCGGCGGCCTGTGCCTGCTGTGCGGCGTCCTGATCATCGGCCATATCGTCGGCAGCTACGATATGGATATCGTATTGGCGGCTGGCGACAATATCCGCGCCCACGACTGGTATCTGGCAGCGCTGGTATTGGTGGCGCTCGGCGCCCTGACCAAGAGCGCGCAATTCCCTTTCCATTTCTGGCTGCCGCATGCGATGGCGGCGCCGACCCCGGTGTCTTCCTATCTGCACTCGGCCACCATGGTGAAGGCCGGCGTCTTCCTGCTGATCCGCTTCTGGCCGGCATTGTCCGGCACTGAAGAGTGGACCTGGCTAATCGCCGGTGCCGGCGTCTGTACATTGCTGCTCGGTTCCTTCATCGCGATTTTCCAGCATGACCTGAAAGGTTTGCTCGCCTATTCCACCATCAGCCATCTGGGCCTGATCACGGTATTGCTGGGCATCGGCTCGCCGCTGGGCGTAGTCGCGGCCATCTTCCACACGCTGAACCACGCGATTTTCAAGGCTTCGCTCTTCATGGCGGCCGGCATTATCGATCATGAAACCGGCACGCGCGACATGCGTGTACTGCGCGGCCTGCGCCATGCGATCCCGATCACGGCGACGCTGGCGATTGTCGCGAGCGCGTCGATGGCCGGCGTGCCTTTGCTCAACGGTTTCCTGTCGAAGGAAATGTTCTTTGCCGAAACCCTGCATGTGGGCGGCACCGAAAACTGGTGGATGTCGTATGCAGCGGTGGCGATGGGTATTTTCAGCGTCGCCTATTCGTTGCGTTTCATCAGCGTCTTCTTCGGCCAGCTGCCGCAGGACCTGCCGAAAACCCCACATGAGCCACCGCGCTGGATGCGCTTCCCGGTTGAATTCCTGGTCTTGCTGTGCCTGATCGTCGGCATCGTGCCGGGCCTCAGCGTCCGTCCTTTCCTCAATAGCGCAGTGGTCTCGGTACTCGGCGTACAAACACCGGAATACGACCTCGGCATGTGGCATGGCTTTAACCTGCCGCTGCTGATGAGCTTCATCGCACTCGCGGGCGGCATCGTCTTCTACATCATCCTGCGTCGCTATTTCTACCTCGCTTCGCGCGACCGTGTGCCGGTCCTGCATCGCCTCAGCGGCGCGCAAGCGTATGAGTCGACGATGTTGCGCATCTCGGCCAGTGCTGCGCTGCTGGTGAAATGGCTGGGTACGCGCCGCCTGCAGCCGCAGTTATTCCTCATGATGGTGGCCATGATAGGTGTGCCGCTGCTGATGGTGCGGCCACTGCCGGTACTGAATGCAGCGTCCTTTAATAATGTCGATCCGCTGTTTGCGCTGATGTGGGTAATCGGTTGCATCTGTGCGCTGGCCGGCGCCTGGCAAGCCAAGTATCACCGCCTGGCGGCGCTGATCCTGGTCGGTGGCACCGGTGTCGTGGTCAGCATGACCTTCCTGTGGTTGTCGGCGCCCGATCTGGCGCTGACGCAAATGATGGTCGAAACCGTCACCGCAGTCCTGATCCTGCTCGGCCTGCGCTGGCTGCCGCGTCGCCTGGTGCCACGCGAATTGAATATGCAAATCCCGCGCACAGTCTGGCTGCGTCGCTCACGCGATCTGGCACTGGCAGTCATTGGCGGCGTGAGTATCGCGGCGGTCAGCTATGCGGTGCTGACACATCCGCAACCGGCCAGCATAGGCGACTTCTTCCTGCTGCGCGCGCTGTCCGAAGGCGGCGGCTCGAATGTGGTCAACGTCTTGCTGGTCGACTTCCGCGGCTTCGATACCATGGGCGAAATCACTGTGCTCTCCATCGTTGCACTGACGGTCTACGCCTTGCTGCGGCGCTTCCGTCCGGCACCGGAAAGCATGGCGCCGCCGGAACAGCAGATCAGCAATATTGACCAAGCCGCACGCCAAACCCCGGCCGAACAAGTCGAAACCGGTTACCTGATGATACCGGGCGTCTACCTGCGCTTCCTGCTGCCTTTCATGGCGATGATCGTGGTGTACTTCTTCATGCGCGGCCACAACCTGCCGGGTGGCGGTTTCGTCGCCGGCCTGATTTTTGCGGTCGCCATCATCGTGCAATACATGCTGGCCGGTACCACCTGGGTGGAAACCCATTTGCACCTGCGGCCGCTGCGCTGGCTCTCGTTCGGCCTGGTGCTGGCCTGCCTCACCGGCCTCGGCGCGTTCCTGCTTGGCTACCCCTTCCTGACCAGCCATACCGCGCACCTGCATTTGCCGGTGCTCGGTGAGATTCATGTCCCGAGTGCCTTCTTCTTTGACCTCGGCGTCTTCGTGGTCGTCGTCGGTGCCACCATGCTGATCCTGGTCGCGCTGGCCCACCAATCGATACGTAGCCGTCGTCCGCAACAAGGTAGCGCGACTGACGCTGCCGCCACCAACAAGCGAGGGATCGTCTGATGGAAATTGTTATCTCTCTCGCCATAGGCGTACTGTTTGGCTCCGGCATCTGGCTGATCCTGCGGCCACGCAGCTTCCAGGTCCTGACCGGCCTGATGCTGATGTCGTATGCCGTCAATCTTTTTATCTTCATCATGGGTCGCCTGTGGGTCAATCGCCCGCCGCTGACCCTGGGCGAAGGCACGCCTGATCCGGCCATGTTCACCGACCCTGTGCCACAGGCACTGGTGCTGACCGCGATCGTCATCGGCTTTGCCACCACCGCCTTGTACCTGGTTGTCATGATCGGTTCGCGCGGCCTGACCGGCACCGATCACGTCGACGGCGAGGAGACTGATTGATGAAGCTGGAATGGATCCAACACCTGATCATCCTGCCGGTGCTGCTGCCTTTGCTGTGCGGCGCACTGCTGATCCTGGTTAACGAGAGTCGACATCAGTTCAAGTTCTTCGTGAACCTGACTTCGGTCCTGCTGCAACTCGCAGTCGCCATCGTGCTGATACAGCTGACCGACAGCGGTCATTGGCTCGACGGCATCGGCGTGTACCTCGCGGCCAACTGGAGCGCACCGTTTGGCATCTCGCTGATCGCTGATCGCCTGGCTGCGATGATGCTTTTGCTCACCGCGGTACTCGCAACTGCCGCCCTGCTGTATTCGATGATGCGCTGGAGCCGCATAGGCGTGCATTTCCATACACTGTTCCAGTTCCTGCTGATGGGAATTAACGGTGCTTTCCTGACGCACGACCTGTTCAACCTGTTTGTCTTCTTCGAGGTCATGCTGGCGGCGTCTTACGGTTTGGTACTGCATGGCTATAACACCGCGCGCATACGCGCCGGCATGCAATACATCGCGATCAACCTCGCCGCATCGCTGCTGTTCCTGATCGGCGTGGCCCTGATCTACGCCAGCACCGGCACCCTGAATATGGCCGACCTTGCGGCACGCATACCGCAAGTCGATGCAAACGACCTGGTCTTCCTCAAGATAGGCGTTGCCGTGCTGGCGATCGCCTTCCTCGTCAAGAGTGCGATGTGGCCGCTCGGTTTCTGGTTGCCGACGACTTATGCCGCCGCTTCACCGCCGGTTGCCGCCATGCTGGTGTTGATGACCAAGGTCGGTGCCTATGTGATCCTGCGTTTGTGGCTGCTGATCTTTTCACCGGATGCGGGTGCCGTCGCCGGTTATGGTTACGACGCCTTGCTATGGGGCGGCATGGCGACCATCGTGTTCGGTGCGGCCGGCATGCTCGCCAGCGAAGGCCTGGGGCGCATGGCAGGTTACGGCGCGATAGTCTCGTCCGGCACCTTGCTGGCTGTGATCGGTTATGGCCAGGCTTCGCTGGTCACCGCCGGCCTGTACTACCTGCTCGGCTCGACGATGGCGATGGCTGCCTTTGTCTTGCTGATTGAATTGGTGGAGCGCATCCGCTCACCTGGTGCCAACATGCTGGCACTGACCATGGAAGCGTTTGCGATTGAAGAAAAACCGGAAGAAACCGCCGGTGTCGGCATTCCCGGCGCACTGGCTTTCCTCGGCCTCGCCTTTGCCGGTTGCGCCCTCATCATCGCCGGCTTGCCGCCGTTGTCGGGCTTCGTCGCGAAGTTCGGCCTGTTCCATGCATTGCTGCATCCGGATGCGAGCAATATCATCATTAGCTCGACGACCTGGGCCTTGATGACATTGATCGTACTGTCCGGCCTGGCCGCGATTATTTCGCTGATGCGTTTCGGCGTACGTACCTTCTGGGCTTCGGGTGCGATTGCTTCGCCGCGCCTGCACCTGAGCGAAGTATTGCCGATCAGCGCCCTGCTGCTGCTGTGCGTGATACTTACCGTGCAGGCCGGACCGGTATTCGCCTACCTGGAACGCACCAGCAATGATTTACATAAACCAGCGCAATACATAGACCGCGTGATTTCCGAACCTGCGGTACCGAATGCTGCTGCCACCGGAGGTCGCCCATGAAACGCTGGCTACCGTCGCCGCTGATGTCTTTCATCCTGTTGCTGTTCTGGCTGCTGCTCAATGAAAGCCTGGACGCATCCACGCTGCTGCTCGGTGTGATCCTCGCGATCGTCATTCCGGTAATGACACAACCCTTGCAGCCGCTGGGCTTCCCGCGCATTTCGAAGCCGCTGACGCTGTTCCGCTTGCTGTGGATGGCACTGATAGAAATTGTGCGTTCCTGCATTAACGTCAGCAAACTGATTTTGTTCACGCCACGCAGCAAACTGAATTCGCAATTCATCCGTATCCCGCTCGATATGCGCAACCCTTACGGCTTGGCGATGTTGTCCTGCCTGATCAACTCGACGCCGGGTACGGTATGGGTGGAAATCCTGCCCGACACCCATGAGCTCGCACTGCATGTATTCGACCTGCACGACGAGCAATGGTGGATAGATACCATCAAGACGCAATACGAGCGGCCCTTGATTGAAGTTTTTGAATAGGAGAATTTGACATGACGCTACTGCTGGAACTGGCGGTCAAGTTCGCCTTCCTCTGCATCATCCTGGCGATGCTGTGCTGCACGATCCGCCTGCTGATCGGCCCGACCGCGCACGACCGCGTGCTGGCACTGGACACTTTGTGGATGTGTGCAATGTTGCTGGCATTGATGCTGGGCATCCGTTTTGGTGACCTGATTTATTTCGAGGCGGCGATGATGATTGCGCTGCTCGGTTTTGTCTCGACAATTGCGCTGACCAAATTCCTGATGCGCGGGGAGATCATAGAATGAACGGCTTTGAAACCCTGCCGGCCTGGGCCGCGCTCCCTGTTGCCCTGCTGCTGATCGTCGGCGGTGCCGTGATCCTGATCGGCGCGCTCGGCTTGCTGCGCCTGCCCAGCTTTTACCAGCGCATACACGGCCCGGCGATTACGGTGACGCTGGGGGCGGGCTGCCTGCTGCTGGCTTCGATGCTCTACTTCACGGTGCTGCAATCGCGCCTGGTGATCCATGAGCTGATCATCGCCGCCTTCATCCTGATGACGGCACCGGTGGTGGCAATGCTGATCATGCGCGCCGCCGTCTATCGTGATCTGCGCGCCGGCAAACGCAATGCCGGGGCTGATTCGGGCGCGGTTTACAGCTTCCCGGAAAAAGAATAAAACCCGGCAAAACAGCTGTTAACACTGTCTTAACAGCTGTCACGCGCATGCTATCCCGGCGTTTGCATAAACTCACATAAAACGTATTCAAATCAGCAACATTCGTTGCGGACGACTGGTAGAATTCAATTACCATCACTACCGGCTTATGCTGAACTCCCATGCCAAACGCACGCACTGAGCAGCTGACGCAATCCGTTCGCAACTTCTCTGGCAAACCGGTAGTGCGACGAACCCTCATCGGCCTGCTCGCGTTCATCGTCCTGATCGGCCTGTTCGGCTACTTCGCGTTGCCGGGCATCATCAAATCGCAAGCAGAACAAATCATTACGGAAAAATTGCACCGCCAGACCACCATTGGCAAGGTCGAGGTCAATCCGTATGCGATGCGCCTGACGATACATGACATGAAGCTGATGGAGCCGGAAGGCGATGTGCCCTTCGCCAGCTTCGAAAAACTCCTGGTCAATGTGTCGTATAAATCACTGCTGCGCTTCGCGCCGGTGGTCGAGCAGGTGCAACTCAGCACACCGTATGTACACCTGGTACGCAAGGATGCCGGACGTACCAATATCGATGACATCATCGAACTGATCAATAGCCAGCCGCCATCGCCAGAACCGGCACGCTTCTCGGTCTTCAATATCGAAATCGACAAGGGCCGCATCGAAGTCGACGACAGACCGGCCCAGACCAAACACGAAATCACCGACCTGAAACTGGGCGTACCGTTTATCTCTTCGCTGCCATCGCAAGTCGAAGTCTTTGTCGAACCGCTGCTGAGCGCCAGCGTCAATGGCTCGCCGCTGCTGATCAAAGGTAAGGCACAGCCGTTTGCCAATCCGGTCGATGCGGTGGTCGACCTGAACCTGGATGATGTGGACCTGACCGATTACCTGAAATACGTTCCCGGCACGCCGCACTTCAAGGTACCGAGCGCCAAACTCGATGTGCACCTGACCGCCAACTTCCGCCAGGAAAAAGAAAAAGCGCCGGCGCTGCTGCTGAGCGGCAATGTGAAACTGAAAGCATTGCAGGTCAACGACCAGAATGACAAATCCATCGTGAAACTGCCGGAACTGGCGATCACATTGAATGAAGCCAAAGTCCTGAGCGAACGCTTTGAGATTGCCAGGATCGCCATCAACGGCGTGGAAGCGGATATTTCCCGTAACGCCAATGGCCAGTTCAATTTCGAAAACCTGCTGACGCCGCCGGCACCATCCAAAACTGCGGCGGCAGGCAATACCGCAAAACCAACAGCGGAGCCCGCTCCTGCTACAGCGTCTGCGCCGGCCGAACCAGCACCAGCGACCGCCGCACCTGCCAAGGCAGCAGGCGCATTCACACTAGCCCTGGCCGAGCTCGATATCAGCAATGCAGCACTGCGCTATAGCGACCCGCAAGGTGAGCGCCCGGTACAGGCCAGCATAGAAAAATTCAACCTGGCAGTACGCAAGGTCGAAGTCGACACCGGCAAGAAAACCGTAGTGGTCGATGAAGTGTCATCCGATCATGCCGGATTTGATTTGCAGCAAGGCAAATCGCGCGGCAATGCAGCGCCGGCGAAGAAAGCGGACAGCAGCCCGGCCAAAGGCAAGGCCGGCGATGCACCTTATACGGTAGACATCAACAAGATCGCTATCAGCAACTGGTCCGCCCGCCTGGAAGACCGCAGCCTGCCGAAACCGGCGATCACCACCATCGATCCTTTGGCCCTTTCGCTGCAAAACCTGTCCACCAAGGCCAATACGCGCGGCCAGTTGGACCTGAAAGCTGCGGTGAACAAGAACGGACAACTTGCCGTCAACGGCAGCATCGGCATGACGCCTTTGCACACCGATCTCGCGCTGGATTTCAAGAGCGTCGACATCATGCAGTTGCAGCCTTACTTCACTGACCAGGTCAACATCCTGCTGACACGTGCCGACATTTCCGGCAAAGGCAAATTACAGATCGACCAGGGCAAGGGCGACGCCTTGCTGGGCGGCTTCAAGGGCGACCTCACGCTCGGCAACCTGGCCACCATCGACAAGCAAAGCAGCAACGATTTCCTGCGCTGGAAATCGCTCTACTTCGGCGGCATGGATGTGCGCCTGGCTCCGTTTGCGCTGAGCATAGACCAGGTCTCGCTCAGTGATTTCTTCGCCCGTATCATCATTGACCCGACCGGCCGCATCAACCTGCAGGACGTCAAACGCAGTGAAACGGTAGGACAAAAAAGCGTGACCGAGGAAAGCAGGCCGACGACGCCTAATCCGCCGGTCGCTTCGTCCAAAACGGTAGTGCTGCCGCCACCGACCAAGGCGGCCAGCGAGATCCCGCCGATCAAGATCAAGAAGCTGACGCTGCAAGGCGGCCAGATCCGCTTTACCGATAACTTCATCAAACCGAATTACACGGCCAACCTGATGAAGTTCGGCGGCGTGGTCAGCGGCTTGTCGTCGGATGTAAACAGCAATGCGAATGTCGACCTGAAAGGCCAGGTAAATAGCGCACCGCTGGCCATCGCCGGCAGCATCAATCCGCTCAAGGGCGACCTGACGATGGACCTGAAGGCTGAAGTGCACGGCATGGAACTGGCGCCGCTCTCGCCTTACTCCGGTCGTTACATCGGTTACGGCATTGAGAAAGGCAAGCTGTCTTTCGAGGTTGCCTACAAGGTGCAGGACCGCGTCCTGAGTGCACAGAATCGCCTGATCCTCGAACAATTGACGCTCGGCGACAAAGTGGAAAATTCGACCGCAGGCAATTTGCCGGTCAATTTTGCACTGGCCCTGCTGCGTGATCGTAACGGCGTCATCGACATCAACCTGCCTATCGGCGGCTCGCTCGATGACCCGCAATTCTCGATCGGCGGCATCATCGTCAAAGTCATCGTCAACCTGATCACGAAAGCGGTCACCGCGCCATTCGCACTGATCGGCTCGCTGTTCGGCGGTGGTGAAGAACTGTCCAACCTCGAATTTGCGGCAGGCCGTTCGAGCATCGACGATACCGGCGAAAGCAAGCTCAAGAGCATGGCGAAAATGCTGACGGATCGGCCTGCACTGAAACTCGAAATCACCGGCCGCAGCGATCCTGAAACAGATCGCGAAGGCTTGAAGCAGGCTTCCATCGATCGCAAGGTACGCGCACTGAAATTGAAAGACATGGTGTCGCGCGGCCAATCCGGTGATATCGAAAGCCTGACGATTACGCCGCAGGAATATCCGGCCTTGCTCAAGCGCGTCTACAGCGCGGAGAAATTCCCGAAACCGCGCAATATGATAGGCCTGCAAAAAGATATACCGGTCGATGAGATGGAAAAACTGATGGTCACCAATACCACCGTCAGCGACGACGACCTGACCGCGCTGGCGAATCGTCGCGCACAAGCGGTCAAGGACTGGCTGCTGCAAACCGGCAAAATCCCGGAAGACCGCCTCTTCCTGCTGGCATCCAAATCCGGTGCCGGTACAGCGAAAGAAGGCACGGCCAACGCCAAAGCCAGCCGGGTCGACTTTTCACTGAAGTAAATCGCCGTAAGGTCCACCATGCCTGCGATCCCACACCAGCGCTGAGGGTCGCAGGCATCCCTCCCAACAGTTGCAACAGAGAAAACACCTGACTATTCCCGGATATTTTTCTCTGCTGTCAAGACTGGCGCAATCGCATTAATTGCGTATCATCTACCGCTCGTTGCACTCATTTTTCATTCTGACAATTCATGCTGCCTTCAATCGAACAACGTCTCGCCGTCGAACTCGTCGCCAAACCCAATCAAATCGCTGCTGCCGTCGCCCTGCTGGATGAAGGCGCGACCGTGCCTTTCATTGCCCGCTACCGCAAGGAAGTGACCGGCGGCCTCGACGATACTCAGCTGCGCCTGCTGGAAGAACGCCTGCGCTACCTGCGCGAGCTGGAAGACCGCCGCGCCGCAATTGTCGCGTCGATCGAAGAACAAAAGAAAATGACGCCGGAATTGCTGGACGCGATCATGCATGCGGAAGACAAAACCCGCCTGGAAGATTTATACCTGCCGTATAAACAGAAACGCCGCACCAAGGCACAGATCGCAGTGGAAGCAGGCCTGACTCCATTGGCCGATGCCCTGCTGGAAAGCCCGACGCTGAATCCGGAAGAAGAAGCCGCGAAATACCTGAAGCCTGCCTTCACCGTGGAAGGCGTGGAAAATCCCGGCGTCGCCGACACCAAGGCCGCGCTGGATGGTGCTCGCCAGATCCTGATGGAGCGCTTCGCCGAAGATGCGACCCTGCTGCAAGCCTTGCGTGAATACCTGACCGAACACGGCATCGTCGAATCAAAAGTAGTTGAAGGCAAGGAAGACGCGGGTGCGAAATTCGCCGATTACTTCGATTACTCGGAAACCATAGGCACCATTCCTTCGCACCGTGCGCTGGCGATGTTCCGTGGTCGTCGCGAAGAGATGCTGAACGTCAACCTGCGCCTCGACAGCGAAGAAGAAAAACCGAAATGGGATGCGCCGCATAATCCATGCGAAGGTCGTATCGCTTCGCGCTTCGGCATCAGCAATCAGGGCCGTCCGGCTGACAAATGGCTGGCCGACACCGTACGCTGGACCTGGCGCGTCAAAGTCTTCATGCATCTGGAAACGGAGCTGATGACCAATCTGCGCGAAAAAGCTGAAGTCGAAGCGATCAATGTATTCGCGCTGAACCTGAAAGCACTATTGCTGGCCGCACCTGCCGGCCCACGCGCGACCATGGGCCTGGATCCCGGCCTGCGTACCGGCGTCAAGGTTGCAGTTGTTGACGCGACCGGCAAGGTCGTCGATACCGCCACCGTTTATCCGCACCAGCCACGCAATGACTGGGACGGCACCTTGCATACACTGGCGCAACTGGCCGAGAAGCATAAGGTCGCACTGATCTCGATCGGCAACGGCACCGCCTCGCGTGAAACCGACAAGCTGGCACAGGACCTGATCAAGATGCGCCCGGAATTGAAGCTGACCAAGATCGTCGTATCGGAAGCCGGCGCTTCGGTGTACTCGGCCTCCGAATTTGCTTCACGCGAATTGCCGGATATGGATGTTTCGATCCGTGGCGCAGTGTCCATCGCGCGCCGCCTGCAGGATCCATTGGCGGAGCTGGTAAAGATCGACCCTAAATCCATCGGCGTCGGCCAGTACCAGCATGACGTCGGCCAGACCCAGTTGGCGCGCTCGCTGGATGCCGTGGTCGAGGATTGCGTGAATGCGGTGGGGGTGGACGTCAACACCGCTTCTGCGCCGCTGCTGGCACGCGTCTCGGGCCTGAATAACAGCGTCGCGCAAAGCATCGTCAGCTATCGCGACATGAAGGGCATGTTTACTTCACGTGCCGACCTGCGCGCGGTACCGCGCCTGGGTGACAAGACTTTCGAACAGGCAGCGGGCTTCCTGCGCGTGATGTCCGGCGACAATCCGCTGGATGCATCGGCAGTCCATCCTGAATCCTATCCGCTGGTCGAAAAAATCCTGGCCGATATCAAAAAGGATGTGAAAAGCATCATCGGCGATGAAAAAATCCTGAAGTCGCTGAGCCCGGCCAAATACGCGGATGAGAAATTCGGTATCCCGACCATCACCGACATCCTGAAAGAACTGGAAAAACCAGGCCGCGATCCGCGTCCTGAATTCACCACCGCCACCTTCAAGGACGGCGTGGAAGAAATCAGGGACTTGCGCCCGGACATGATCCTCGAAGGCGTGGTCACCAACGTTGCGGCCTTCGGCGCCTTCGTCGATATCGGCGTGCATCAGGATGGCCTGGTGCATATTTCGGCACTGTCCAACACCTTCGTCAAAGACCCGCACACCGTGGTCAAGGCCGGGCAAGTTGTCAAAGTGAAAGTACTGGAAGTCGACGAAAAACGAAAACGTATCGCTTTGACAATGCGCTTATCCGACTCGGCACCGGTTGCCGGCAGCAAACCCGAGCAAAGGGGCGACCGCAACGACAGTCGACGCCTGTCACAGCACCAAAACCAGCAAAGCCGCCAGCCGGACAGCGGCAGCGCCATGGCGGCAGCATTCGCCAAACTGAAGGGATAAGCAGCAAGTTTTCCCGGTTTTTCTTATAATCCTAGGAAAAGTAGTTGGGCGAGCCCGAGGGTGCGGTTTTCCGGCTCTCTGGCAAGGCGCGACGACGACGCAGGCTGCACCCTGCGAGGAGAAGCAACGCAGAAAGAGGGCCGGAAAATTGTGCCATCGGGCTTGCAGCACGTCCCGCCCAACAAGTGAAATTATTTACTCCCCATAGAGCAAAGTATTTCGGGCTGCTTATTGATGCGTATAAGCGGCCGACTACTTTTTCTAGGATAATGACGCATTAACCCACAGTGAGGCAGCAATGAGCGACGACGTACAATCCTGGATCAAAGAAACCGTTACCCAAAATCCAGTCGTTTTATTCATGAAAGGCACAGCACAATTTCCACAGTGCGGCTTTTCCGGCAAAGCAATCCAGTTGTTGAAAGAAAGTGGCGTGCAGGATCTGGTCACGGTTAACGTGCTGGACGATGCTGAAGTACGCCAGGGCATCAAAGACTTTTCGCAATGGCCAACCGTACCGCAGCTGTACGTTAAAGGCGAATTCATCGGCGGCTCCGACATCATGAACGAGATGTTTGAATCCGGCGAACTGCAAGCATTGCTGAAAGCCTGAAGTGACAGCGTCTGCTGACGCTACTCCGTCGCCGCAACGGAAGCGATTGATTATCGCGATCACCGGTGCCACCGGCGTCATCTACGGCATACGCCTGCTGCAAGTACTACGCGATATCGCGGGTGTGGAAACACATCTGCTGATATCCGAAGCAGGTGTGCTGAATCTCCATCAAGAACTCGATATGAAGCGCAAGGATGTGGAAGCGCTGGCTGACGTCGTGCACAATGTGCGCGATGTGGGCGCTGCCATTGCGAGCGGTTCGTTTCAATCCGACGGCATGATCGTCGCGCCCTGCTCGATGAAGACACTGGCGGCTGTGGCGCACGGTTTTTCCGACAACCTGATTTCACGCGCTGCCGACGTGGTGCTGAAAGAGCGCCGCCGCCTGGTGCTGATGGTGCGTGAGACGCCATTCAATCTGGCGCATCTGCGCAATATGACAGCTGTCACCGAAATGGGCGGCATCATCTTCCCGCCGCTGCCCGGCTTTTATCACCGTCCTGCATCGATTGCAGAAATGGTCGATCACACGATAGGACGCGTGCTGGATTTATTCGAAATCCAGCACGCGCTGACCCCGCGCTGGAACGGCCTGAAGGACTGATTCAGTTCGCCAGCCGACGTTTGCCATCCTGATAGCTGTAGATGGAAATCGTCGGATTCTTGATCTCACCGCGCGCATCGAACTGCACGTTCGACATCACACCGGCGAAACGCACCTTGGACATTGCCGGCAAATACTTTTGCGGCTCTACGCTATTGGCAGCCTGCATGGCTTTGGCGACCGCCAGCACAGCGTCGTAAGAGTAAGGTCCATGCATCTGGAATTGACCGGGGAATTTTGCGTCATATCGCTTCTTCCATTCACGACTGGCCGGCGTACGGTCCAGTGCAATGCCACTATGCGCGCACACCACATTATCCTGAACCTTCAATCCCGCGGTACGTTGCTCCATTCCTTGCGTGCAAATGCCGTCGCCACCGAGGAATTTTTGTCGCGTCAGGCCTAGCTGTTCCATCTGGCGCAGCATCGCACTGCCCTGCGGATCCATGCCACCGAAGAAAATGCCATCCGGATTACGCGCCTTGACCGCGGTCAGGATCGCGCTGAAATCAACTGCCTTGTCATTGGTGTATTGCTGCGTCACCACCTGCACCGGCGTATTGCGCAATGCCGTCTTGAACGCGTCGGCCAGGCCCTGGCCGTACGCACTGCGGTCATCTATCACTGCGACTGTCTTCAGCTTCAATACATTCACCGTATAGGCTGCAATCGCCTGCGCCAGCGTGCTGTCGCTTGCCAGCATGCGGAAGGTGGTGTTGTAACCGGACTTGTTCAATTCGGGGCTGGTGGCAGATGGCGTCAGGTTAGGCAAGCCGCATTGGTTGTAAATCCGCGCAGCCGGGATCGAGGTACCGGAATTGGTATGGCCGATCACCGCATTGACGTGCAGATCGCAAAAGCGTTGTGCAACTGCGGCGCCCTGCTTCGGATCTGCCGCATCATCTTCAGACAGCAATTCAAAACGCAATTGACGCCCGTCAACGATGATTTTCTTTTCATTCAATTCATCAACCGCCATGCGCGCGCCATTCTGGCTGTCCTTGCCGTAAAAGGCCTGTGGTCCGGTCAGCGGTGCGGCCAGGCCGATCTTGACGGTCTGCACTTCCTGCGCGTGGATCAGCGTGGGGACGGATGCGATGAGTAAAGGGAAAATGAAGGAACTGGTTTTCATGGCGACATTGCAGATTAAATGAATGGCTTCATTCTATCCGCAGATGGACGCAAGACTGAAATATGGCATGCGCATGAAAATGCGACGGACAATAAAAACCCCTCATAGCGAGGCTATAAGGGGTTTTATCTGATGCCGACTGCCGGTTAATCCGGGACTAAGACTTGAGGTCGCCGACCTCAATCCTATCCACGTAAGCCTTGGCAATAGTCAAAGTTTGGTGTGCCGCTTCGTTCTCCGTACCCTGGACGAAAAGCCCATCCTCCTGGCGAACGATTTTCCCTTTGCGGGAAATGGCGAAAGTGCCGGCCAAATGCCCGTCGATGCGCGCGACGAGTACAGAAATATCGTAATCCTTATAGCTGAATTGCATGGCTTCTCCTTTCAAATGTTGGACAACTGTTTCTTGTCTCGACTCGGCGAGAAATCTGACGTTCGGGTGAACGGCGCATCAAATTGCTGGGAAAGGATTTTGCAACAGAACAATAAATCTGCCAATAGGTTTTAACGCGGCAGCCGATCAGGTGCGGCAGTGACAAAGCAGGAGCGGAAATGGAAAAAGGGTTAGCAACCGTTATGGTGCTAACCCTTTTAATACTGGTGCCGACTGCCGGTTTCGAACTGGCCACCTGATGATTACAAATCAACTGCTCTACCAAATGAGCTAAGTCGGCTAAACTTTTTGCAGAGCAGTATTATACTCTATTTGATACGGGTAAGGGTAGGTCTTCCACCTTTTTTCGGTGGATCCGGCACATCGTCCGAACCATCCCCTTCTTTATCATGCGGCGCCGCGGTCGGGACCGAGGTCAATGCAGGCGCAGCGTGTGCTGGCGCCGCATCTTCCGCGCCACTGTCTTCTACTTCCTCTTCGCCCTCTTCCGCCGCACCTTTATTCGTGGCTTCAAAGGCCATGCCCTGTCCGTTTTCACGGGCATAGATCGCCACTACATTGTCGACCGGGACCGAGATGTCGCGGGAAACGCCGCCGAAACGGGCGCTGAAGCGGATCAAATCATTTTCCATCTTCAGGCCGCTGGTCGCGCTGAAGCTGATGTTGAGGACGATCTCGCCGTTCTTGACGAATTCCATCGGTACCCGTGTGGCACCGTCCACTACGGCCGCCATGTAAGGGGTATAGCCGTTATCGGTACACCATTCGTAAATGGCGCGCAGTAAATAAGGTTTGGTTGAAGTTTCAGACATGATGGCGATCAGCTCTACACGGCTAAAAAGTGTGCCACGAAACCCCGCCAATGTCGTTGATTGAAATATAAGCTTTCATACAACTACATTGCCGGAACTCCACAGCGCAGTTTTTTAACGGCGCATGACCTTTTCAGAAGGCGTCAATGCTTCGATATAGGCCGGACGCGAGAAGATGCGTTCAGCGTATTTCATCAGCGGTGCAGCGGTTTTCGACAACTCGATGCCGTAATGATCCAGACGCCACAACAACGGGGCAATTGCCACGTCCAGCATCGAGAATTCATCGCCCAGCATGTATTTGTTCTTGAGGAACAATGGCGCCAGCGTCGTCAGGCGGTCACGAATTTCGTTACGTGCTTTTTCCTGGATTTTTTCGCCGCTGCGGCCTTTGTCGTTTTCCAGCGTGTGTACGTGGATGAACAATTCTTTTTCAAAATTGAAGAGCATCAGACGCGCGCGCGCGCGCATCAATGGATCTGCCGGCATCAATTGCGGATGCGGGAAGCGTTCATCAATGTATTCGTTGATGATGTTCGATTCATACAAAATCAAGTCGCGCTCAACCAGGATAGGTACCTGGCCGTACGGATTCATGGTCGAAATGTCTTCCGGCTTGTTGAACAAATCTACATCGCGGACTTCGAAGTCCATGCCTTTTTCAAACAGAACCAGGCGGCAACGTTGGGAGAATGGGCAGGTTGTACCCGAATAGAGAACCATCATTTTTATAGTTCCTTAGAAACAAAAGGGTGAGACCCGTTACGGCTCACCCTAAAACAAACCCCGCGGACTGCGGGCAAGAAAATTACTTGATGTCTTTCCAATAGGAAGCATTCAAGCGCCAGGTGATCACAATGAATACACCCAGGAACATCAATACCCAAACGCCAAGGCGTTTACGGGTATTTTGCGCCGGTTCGGCCATCCAGGTCATGAATGACACCAAATCGGCAACAGCTTTGTCGTACTCCAATGGGGTCAGAAGACCAGGAGTAACTTGTTCAAAGCCAGCAAACTTGTGCACGACCTTGCTCGGGTCATGCGGATCTTTTTCCTCGGCAAACTTCGCATCACGTATGCCTTGCAACTCCCACAACACGTGCGGCATGCCGACGTTAGGGAAGACCATATTGTTCCAGCCGGTCGCCCGGGTGTCGTCCTTGTAATAAGAACGCAGGTAAGTATACAACCAGTCGGCACCGGTGCCGGCACCGGACGCTTTGGCACGGGCGATGACGGACAGGTCAGGCGGAACTGCGCCGAACCAGTTTTTCGCATCTTTCGGTGCCATTGCAATCGTCATCATGCCGCCGACCTTGTCCGACGTGAACAGCAGATTGTTTTTGATCTGCTCTTCGGTCAGGCCGAGGTCTTGCAACTTGTTGTAACGCAGCGAGGAAGCGGCATGGCAGCTCAGGCAATAGTTCACGAATAAACGTGCACCGTTCTGCAGTGCTGCGAGGTCCTTGGTACGGTCAGGCGCGTGGTCCAGCGGGAAATCACTTTCCGAAGCCAGCACCAGGCCTGGCAGCAGTACCAGAGACGCAATCAGTTTTTTCAGCAATGTCATGATTCTGTTATCCCTTGGCTTAGTGCGGATGGAAAACAACACGATCCGGTACAGGCTTGAAGGTACCCATGGCGCTCCACCAAGGCATCAGGAGGAAGAAGCCAAAGTAGACGAAGGTACCGACCTGTGCGATTGCAGTACCGATTGCGGTCGGCGGCTGCACACCCAGATAACCGAGAACGACAAAAGCAATGCCAAATACGATGTACACGTATTTGTGCCAGCTAGGACGATAACGAATCGACTTGACCGGCGATACGTCCAGCCATGGCAGGCCGAACATGATCATGACGGACACGCCCATCAGCACGACACCCCAGAATTTTGCATCGAAGATGAACATGCCGGCGATCGCAGCCAGGCCGATTACTGCCGCAGCGATCTTGAACTTGCTGGCCAGGCGGGTCTTCAGGATGATCAGCGCAACATATGCCGCGACACCTGCCGCCAGCCAGATCATGAAGTCCGAAGTGGTCGCACGCAGGATCGAGTAGAACGGCGTGAAGTACCAGACCGGGGCGATATGCGGCGGCGTCTTCAGCGGATCAGCCGGGATAAAGTTGTTGTACTCGAGGAAGTACCCCCCCATTTCCGGCGCGAAGAACACCACTGCGGTGAACACGAACAGGAAGATCGTCACGATGAAAATATCGTGTACCGAGTAGTAAGGATGGAAAGGAATGCCGTCCAGCGGAACACCTTTTTCATCGACTTTTTCCTTGATTTCAACGCCATCCGGATTGCTCGAACCGACTTCGTGCAGCGCCACGATATGCGCTACCACCAGCCCGATCAGCACCAGCGGAATGGCGATCACGTGGAACGCAAAGAAGCGGTTCAGGGTGGCGTCGGAAACGACGTAATCACCACGGATCCACAGCGACAGGTCAGGGCCGATGAATGGAATCGCGCCGAACAGGTTCACGATAACCTGTGCACCCCAGTACGACATCTGGCCCCATGGCAGCAGGTAGCCGAAGAAGGCTTCCGCCATCAGGCACAGGAAAATCGCGACGCCGAACAGCCAGACCAGTTCACGCGGTTTGCGATACGAACCGTACAGCAGGCCACGCAACATATGGATGTAGACCACGACGAAGAAGGCTGAAGCGCCGGTCGAGTGCATATAGCGCACCAGCCAGCCCCATGGCACATCGCGCATGATGTATTCCACCGAAGCAAACGCCAGGTTTGCGTCCGGTTTGTAATGCATGACGAGGAAAATACCGGTCACGATCTGGATCACCAGCACCAGCAGTGCGAGCGAGCCAAAAACGTAGAGGAAGTTGAAATTCTTTGGAGCGTAGTATTCGGAGAGGTGGGCCTTCCAGGTCGATGACAGCGGGAAGCGGGCGTCTACCCAGTTCAGTGCCTTGTCAGCGATAGGTGCATCGGCAGGGAGCTGCTTTTCGTGGAATGCCATGATTACGCCTCGCCTTTCTCATCTTTACCGATGACCAGTTTGGTGTCGCCTTCGAACATATACGGCGGAACCTGCAGGTTGTCTGGCGAAGGTTTATTTTTATAAACGCGGCCAGCCAGATCGAAAGTCGAACCGTGGCATGGGCACAGGAAGCCGCCATGCCAGTCGTCCGGCAGCGATGGCTGGGCACCGGTCTGGAACTTGGCAGTCGGGGAGCAACCCAGGTGCGGACAGATACCAACCACCACCAGCAGGTCTTTTTGCCGGGAACGCCATTCGTTCATCGCGTATTCCGGGGTGGTGGAGAATTGCGTACGAGCTGACTCAGGATCGGCCAGTTCATTGTCTGTTTTGCCCAAAGCGGCCACCTGTTCAGGTGTACGTTTGAGGATCCAGACGGGATTACCGCGCCATTCGATGGTCTTCATCTCGCCGGGAGCGAGGCTAGAAATATCGACTTCAACAGGCGCACCAGCGGCTTTTGCGCGCTCCGATGGCTGAAACGTAGAGACTAATACTCCAGTTGTGGCTAAGCCAGCTACGCCACCCGCCGCACATGTGGCGACGAGCAAGCCTCGCCGACCGGAATCGACCTGCTTTTCGTTACTCATACCAACCCCAATCAGTCAAAATGCGAAATCTGTACGAAACTTCTAGCAACCTTAGATTATAACGGAGCCAACGTTTGTTTTAAAGCAAATAGCTATGCTTCAAGTTAATTTTGCGGAACTTTTGAGCAATACGGCAACACGCAATTATTTTTTAATTATTTATTTGCGACGCATTATCCATCGAAAATGACAAAAATTGAGGAAATTTAATTTGACGTTTTTTGCGCCGAAAACTAGGATACGTTGGCGCATTGCATTTTTACAAACAAGTTAACGGAGGATTGCCATGGGCATGATGCAGGAATTCAAGGAATTTGCGGTCAAGGGAAATGTGGTCGATTTAGCGGTCGCCGTCATTGTTGGCGCGGCATTCGGCAAGATCGTCGATTCGCTGGTACAGGATGTCATCATGCCGGTCGTCGGTAAAATCTTCGGCGGCCTGGACTTCAGCAATTACTATATTGCGCTCAATAATCAGGACCCGAACCTGACTTTGGTCGAAGCAAAAAAACTGGGCGCGGTGCTCGCCTACGGCAATTTCGTCACAATTGCGCTTAATTTCATCATTCTTGCCTTCATCATTTTCCAAATGGTGCGTTTGCTGAATAAACTGAAAAGAACCGAACCACCGGCACCGGAAGAACCGGCAGCGGTTCCGGAAGACATCGCACTCTTGCGTGAAATCCGCGATTCACTGAAAAAGTAAATAAAAAAGCCGCCCATCAGGCGGCTTTTTTATGACTGGCACACGCGCCGCAAATCTAGCGTTTGGACTTCAATTGATCCATCTGCAATAAGCCGCGGCGGTTTGCTTCGTACACGGCTTCGCCGCGCGAATGCACAGATAATTTATCGTAGATATTTTTAATGTGTGTTTGTATCGTGCCGACCGACAGCGATAACTGCCGCGCCACTTCACCATAACTGTCGCCGCGCGCAATCAAATCCAGGATGGTCGATTCACGCTTGGTCAGCGCGACCTGCTCGGTTTCGCCGGCATCACTCACCGCGTCCGGCGCTTTCCTGCCGTCACGCACACGTCCCAGCACCTTGCGTGCAATCGTCGGGCTGATCGGAGAACCACCGGCATGCAAATCCAGCAAGGCGCGCACGATATCGAGGCGGTCTGCATCTTTCAACACATAACCGGAAGCGCCGGCTTCTATGCTGTCGAGCACATTGTCCTGGTCGCTGGAAGTCGTGATGACCATGATGTTGCAGGCGGGATGGCGATGCGCGCAGTAACGGATAATGTCGATGCCGGAACCGTCAGGCAAACCCAGGTCGACCAGCAGGAGTTCCACCGATTGCTGCTCCAGCCAGCCCAATGCGGATTTCACATCACTGAGCGCATCAAGCAGTTTCAACGCTGGCTCTTTCTCGATTGCAAGACTCAAGGTGCGGCGCGTCAGCGCATCATCCTCGACGACTAAAACTGTAATCGGCCCATCGGCTACCGGTTCCTGCATTGATCCGTACTCCTCTCCGTGCCCGACACGCGAACGCGCCTGTATTTTTTGCCAATATTTGTAGTTATACCATAGCCACAAATTGCCATGCAGCATGATTGCGCGAGACATGCATATTGTCTGCAATCAAATGTCGAAAAACTGCTCAGACGGGATTATCGATATCAATGAAATGATGCTGCAGACCAAAGCTGCGCGCCAGATGTTCACCCAAAGCCTGCACGCCGTAGCGCTCAGTTGCATGATGACCACAGGCAAGATAGGCAGCACCGCTTTCGCGCGCCAAATGCACGGTAGGTTCTGAAATTTCGCCACTCAAATAAACTTGTGCACCGGCCGCAATCGCGTCGCCCAGCAAACTCTGCGCAGCACCGGTACACCAGCCTACCTGGCCCAGCTTTTGTGCGGGATCGCCGATCAGCAAGGGCTTGCGTTGCAAACGCTTTTCGATTTCCAGCGCGAGGTCGCCGACCGTCGCCAGCGCCGGATTCGTGGCCCGCCCCAGCCAGCCCAGATCATCTTCGCCAAAGCGCGATTCCGCCTGCAAGCCGAGGCGCGCCGCCAGCTGCGCGTTATTGCCGAACTCCGCATGCATATCCAGCGGCAGGTGATAGGCAAATAAATTCACGTCATGCGTCAGCAGCGTTTTCAGGCGTTGATGCTTTTGCCCGATCACGCGCATGTCTTCGCCGCGCCAAAAATAACCGTGATGCACGAGGATGGCATCCGCGCCTTTTTCCAGTGCCGCTTGCAGCAAGGCCATGCTGGCGGTGACACCGCTGACCAGCGTTTTGATTTCCGTGCGCCCTTCGACTTGCAAGCCGTTTGGGCAAAAATCGCGAAAACGGGTAATATCAAGCGTTCTCGCTAGATATTTGGCAAGTTCATCCCTATCTATCTTTCCCTGACCCATTTTTCCTACCTTTTATGCGACGTCTTTGGCTGTTGTTTGCGCAAACCGTAACTGTCGGTTTAGCAATTTTATTCATTGTAACGACCTTGAAGCCCGAATGGGCGAGCGGCGTCCTCGGCGGCACGCAAAAGGTGCGCAGTTCGACCGCGGTTTCGATGCTGGAAGCGCCGCCGAATACGGCGCCGACCCAGGGCTCGTTCCGTGATGCCGCCAAACTGGCGATGCCGTCGGTGGTAAATATCTTCACCAGCAAAACCGCGTCACCATCACAGAACCCTTTCATGGATGATCCCTTCTTCCGCAAGTTCTTCGGTGATCGCTTCGATGAACAGCAGGAAAAACAAGTCAGCCTCGGCTCCGGAGTAATCGTCAGCGCCGAAGGTTACATCCTCACGAATAACCACGTGGTCGAAGCTGCCGATGAAATCGAAGTCGCACTGACGGACGGCCGCAAGGCAATTGCAAAAGTCGTCGGCTCCGATCCGGAAACCGACCTCGCCGTCATCAAAATCAATCTAGACAACCTGCCTGCGATCACGCTGGGCCGGGTGGAAGAAGCGCGCGTCGGTGACGTGGTACTGGCAATCGGCAATCCGTTCGGCGTCGGCCAGACCGTGACCATGGGCATCATTTCAGCACTCGGGCGCAATCACCTCGGCATTCTCGATGCGTTTGAAAACTTCATCCAGACCGATGCCGCGATCAATCCCGGCAACTCCGGCGGTGCGCTGATCGATGCCAATGGCAACCTGCTCGGCATCAACACCGCGATTTACTCGCGCAGCGGCGGCTCGCTGGGCATAGGCTTTGCGATCCCGGTGACAACTGTCAAATCGGTGATGGATGCCATCATCAAGAATGGTCGTGTGATACGCGGCTACATCGGGGTCGAACCGCAAGACATTACGCCGGAACTGGCAGAGAGCTTCGGCCTGAAGAAAAGCACAGGCGCGATCATTGCCGGCGTCCTGAAAGGCGGGCCAGCCGACAAGGCCGGCATGCAGCCGGGCGATATCCTGGTCTCGGTGGAAGGCAAGGCCATCACCGATATGGCGGACATGCTGAACCAGATCGCGCAACTGTCACCGGGCACCAAGGCCAAGGTGGTGGTGCTGCGACGCAATCAGGAAAACACTTTGAACATCACGGTCGGCGTGCGTCCGAAAGCACCCGCGCGGGCCGAGGAATAACAGCGAATACGACCATGCATATACGCGACCTCACACAATTCCTGGCCGAGCTGTCCGAGAACAACAATCGTGCATGGTTCGTCATGAACAAGCCACGCTACGATATCCTGCGCGCGGAATTCCTCGAACTGGTGACGAAACTAATCGCAGATATCAGCAAATTCGATCCTGCGATTGCCGGCTGCAACCCCAAGAAAGCGCTGTTCCGTATCAATCGCGACATGCGTTTTTCGAAGGAAAAGATTCCGTACAAAACGCATTTCTCGGCCGCCATCAATGCCAATGGCTTGAAGAAGCCCAGCCAGGGCGGCGGTCCGACCTATTACTTCCATATCAATGAAACCGGCACGCTGTTGATTGCCGCCGGTGAATGGATGCCGCCATCCGAACGCCTGCGCGCAATCCGCCAGCACGTGATCGACGATGCGGCTGGATTTTCCAAACTGTTGAAGAACAAGAAGCTGAAGGAAACTTACGGCGATTTGCAGCAGGAAGGAAAGTTGACGCGCCCGCCGAAGGGCTTCGATGCAGATGTGCCGCATCTCGAATACATCAAGCTGAAGAGCTTTATTGTGTGGCGCGAGGTCGAAGTCAGGAAAGTCGCCGACCTGGGCAAAACGCTGGCCGCGGATTTCAAGGATGCGTATCCGCTGGTGACCTGGCTGCGCGAAGCCTGATCAAATCATCCGTGACTTCGCGTTCACGGATGATAGGGCAAGTGGCTTAGATCGATTCGGATTCTTTGGGCGCTTGCGTGATCTTCACGAACATCGGCGCCAGCAACAGGCCCACCTCATACAGCAGGCACAAAGGCACCGCCAGCAAGAGCTGGCTCATCACGTCCGGCGGTGTGACGATGGCCGCAATCACAAAGGCGCCGACGATTACATACGGGCGTATCTGTTTCAGTTTTTCGACTGAAACCAAACCCATGCGTACCAGCACGATCACGATCACCGGCACTTCGAAGGTCAGGCCGAAGGCGATAAACATCGTCATCACGAAACCGAAGTAACTATCGATATCCGGCGCCACTGAAATCGACTTCGGCGCAAAGTTATTGATGAAGTGGAAGATCACTCCAAATACGAAGAAGTAACAGAAGGCCACGCCGATCACGAACAAGGCCGATGACGACACCACCAGCGGTGCGATCAGTTTCTTTTCATGCGTGTACAGGCCGGGTGCGATAAAGGCCCACAACTGGTACAGGACCCACGGCAGCGACAGCAGGAAGGCCACCAGCATGGTCACCTTCACCGGGATCAGGAAAGGCGTGATGACGCCGGTTGCGATCATCTTGCTGCCTTCGGGCAGCGCCAGCATCATCGGCCGCGCCAGCACGTCGTAAATATCGCCGGCCCACGGCATCAGGCACAGGAAGATCACGATCACCACGATAGAGGCTTTCATCAGCCTGCTGCGCAGTTCGATCAGATGCGAAATGAATGAGTCTTCGTTACCAGTCATGTTCTTTTCTTCATTCATTATGGCGCGACGGCATACATCTCAGGTGTTCGGGAATTGGACAGTGGCATACAGGACGACGCATCAACCAGCGCCATCGAACTGCGCAACTGCTCCATCAGTGGAAAAACGGTGTCGATTTACGGGCGTTGGCAGGCGTATGTTTCGCCATACGGGCCGCTCCGGAAATGACACGCGATTTTTGACCGCTTTGACGCTTGTACCAGGACGGAATGGCCGAGGTATGTGCCAGTTTCTTTTTGCGGAAGTTTTTTGATTTGGCGGATGACTCGTCGTAGGTCGGTGGCTCCATCAATGGATTGAGCTCCACATCGGCCGACGCCACGTCGTCCCACGCCGAGTGCAGCGAACTCTCGGCCTGCGATACGCTTTGCGTGATCGAGCGCTCGACATCGCTGGCGGCAGACTGCACATCCTGGTGCATCTTGCGCAGCTCGTCGAGCTCCATCTCGCGACTCACTTCGGATTTGACATCATTGATGTAGCGTTGCGCACGGCCGAACAAAGTCCCGGCCATACGCGCCACTTTCGGCAGTTTTTCCGGTCCGATGAAAACCAGTGCCGCAACACCAATGATCGCGAGCTTGGAGAAGGCGATATCGATCATACGATTAGCGATAGGCTGAACATAGTGTGTGCAGGTTTAGCCGGATGGCCGCCTGCCCACAAGATGATCAGCTGTTCGACTTCTCTTTCACTTCAACGTCAACCGTACCTTTGTCGGCAACCTGCGATGGCGCAGCGTTCTGGGCGGCCGGCTTGTCGTCTTCGCCGCCTTTCATGCCGTCTTTAAAACCTTTGACGGCTTTACCGACGTCCGAACCCATATTGCCCAGTTTCTTGGTGCCGAATACCAGCATCACAATGACCAGAACAATCAACCAGTGCCAGATGCTAAATGAACCCATCATTTTCTCCTTGTTAAGCGTCGCCGCCCTGTTTCTAGAATTATTGTTTTAAGCCAGTGACCGGCGCCATGGACGCGGCCCACCCAGCACATGCATATGCAGATGGTACACCTCTTGCCCGCCATCCGGCCCGATATTGAACAGCGTTTTGAAACCACCGCTGCCAGCACCATTACCATCTGCCAGGTAACCTACGCCCTGCTCTTGCGCCAGCTTCGGCGCGAGCAAGGATATTTTACCCAACAAAGCCGCGTCATCAGGCGTGCAATCAGCCAGCGTGGCGACATGCTTTTTTGGAATGATCAGGAAATGGACCGGTGCGGCAGGATTGATATCTTTGAATGCGAGCAGATCGTCGTCTTCATAAATAATCTGCGCAGGAATTTGTTTCGCGGCAATTTTACAAAAAATACAATTATCCAAATGAAACTCCATCGTGGTTGGTTCTCAACGCCAGCGTATCAGATGTGGTGATAATTAGTCTGCTTTGCGCGCAGCTTTTTCTTCGATTCCGGAAATGCCTTCGCGCCGCGCCAGCTCATTGAGCACATCCTGCGGCGTCAAATCGAATTGCGCCAGCAGCACGGCGGAATGAAACCACAGGTCGGCGCATTCGTACAAAACCTTGGACTTATCCGCACCGGCGCGCGCATCCTTGGCCGCCATCACCAGTTCGGTCGCTTCTTCGCCGATTTTTTTCAGGATCGCGTCGTCGCCCTTGCTGAACAGGCGCGCCACATACGATTTCTCAGGATCGCCGCCATTGGCCGGCTTGCGTGATTCGATCACGGCCGACAGGCGTTTCAGGGTTTCACTCATGCGATTCTGCTTTCACTTGTAAATCGTTTCCGGATTTTTCAGCACAGGCTCGACAGTTTCCCAGTCGCCGTCCTTGGCGCCGCCTTCAAACTTCTGGAAGAAGCAGGAGTGGCGTCCGGTATGGCAGGCGATCGCGCCGACCTGCTCAACCTTGAGCAAGACCACGTCTTCATCGCAATCGAGCCGCACTTCATGGACTTTTTGCGTGTGGCCGGACTCTTCGCCCTTGTGCCACAGTTTTTTGCGCGAACGGCTCCAGTAGATCGCTTCGCCGGTTTCTATGGTTTTGGCCAGCGCATCACGATTCATCCACGCAAACATCAGCACGTCGTTCGTACCGACTTCCTGTGCGATGACCGGCACCAGGCCGTGCTCATCCCACTTCACCTTATTCAGCCATTTTGCATTGCTGCTCATACCAACCTCATTGGAATACCTTGATCTGCCATGAAACGCTTGGCTTCCTGCACCGTGTGCTGGCCGTAATGGAAGATGCTGGCCGCCAGCACCGCATCGGCACGACCGACTTTGACGCCGTCCGCCAGATCCTGCAAACCGCCAACGCCGCCGGAAGCAATCACCGGGATGCTGATCGCATCCGATACCGAGCGCGTCAAGTCCAGGTCGAAACCGATCTTGGTGCCGTCCCGGTCCATGCTGGTCAGCAGGATTTCACCGGCACCCAGGTTTTGCATTTTCTTCGCCCATTCCACCGCATCCAGGCCGGTAGCCTTGCGCCCGCCATGCGTGAATACTTCCCAGCGGCCATCTGCCGCTTTCTTCGCATCGATGGCGACCACTATGCATTGCGAGCCGTATTTTTGTGCGGCATCGAATACCAGTTGCGGATTGCTGATGGCGGAACTATTGATGCCGACCTTGTCCGCACCGGCATTCAGCAGGCGCCGTACGTCATCCACTGCGCGCACACCGCCGCCCACCGTCAGCGGAATGAATACTTGCGATGCCACCGCTTCGATAATATCGAGGATCAGGTCACGCCCGTCCGAGGTCGCGGTGATGTCGAGAAAGGTAATCTCGTCCGCGCCCTGCTCATCATAACGACGCGCGATCTCGATCGGATCGCCGGCATCGCGCAATTCGAGGAAATTAACACCCTTGACGACGCGACCGGCGGTCACATCGAGGCAAGGGATGATGCGTTTTGCCAGTGTCATGCGTCCGCTTCCGGTGCTGCGTCGGTCAATTCATCCGCACGGTCCTGCGCCGAGCGCAAGTCCAGCGTGCCTTCATAAATCGAACGACCGCAAATCACGCCTTCGATGCCTTCATCCTGTACCGCGCACAGTGCTTCCACATCCTTGATGTTATGCACGCCGCCGGACGCGATGACAGGAATCGTCATGCTTTGTGCCAGCTTGACGGTGGCTTCGATATTCACGCCGCCCATCATGCCGTCACGGCCGATATCGGTGTAGATGATGGATTCACAGCCGTAATCTTCGAATTTCTTCGCGAGGTCGATCACTTCATGACCGCTCAGCTTGCTCCAGCCATCGGTTGCGACCTTGCCATCCTTGGCGTCGAGGCCGACGATGATCTGGCCCGGGAAAGCGCTGCAGGCGTCGTGCAGGAAGCCCGGGTTCTTGACCGCGGCGGTGCCGATGATGATGTAGCTCAGGCCGTCATCGAGATAACGTTCGATAGTGTCGAGGTCGCGAATCCCGCCGCCGAGTTGCACCGGGATTTCTTCAATATCATTTTTTTCCGCGTATTCGCGGACTGCCTGCAAAATCGATTTGACCGCCGATTCATTCTTCGGCTTTCCGGCAAACGCGCCGTTCAAATCAACCAGATGCAGACGACGCGCACCTTGCAATAACCAGTGACGCGCCATTTCGGCAGGGTCTTCGGAAAATACAGTGGCTTGGTCCATATCGCCTTGTTTCAGGCGAACGCAGTGACCGTCTTTGAGATCGATGGCAGGTATGAGCAGCATGGATACGTTTGGAGTGTGAGGTTGTAAGTAGAAAAGAAAGCGATAGTGAATAAGGCTTACGGATTCCAGTGAACAAAATTCTTGTACAGCTGCAGCCCGGCCGTGGCGCTTTTTTCCGGATGGAACTGCGTCGCAAAGATGTTATCGCGTGCAATCGCACTGCAAAACGGCGCGCCGTAAGGTGTTTCACCTACGATATGGGCGCGGTCGGCAGGGATGGCGTAATAACTATGCACGAAATAAAAGTAGCTGTCGTCAGCAATCTGATCCCACAACGGATGTGACTGCGCCTGATGCACGCGGTTCCAGCCCATTTGCGGGACTTTAAAACGGGAGCCGTCTTCCTGCAATTGCTGGTCAAAACGGAATTTAATAACCTTGCCCGGAAACAAGCCGAGGCCGGCGGTATCGCCTTCCTCGCTCCAGTCGAACATGAGTTGCTCGCCGACACAGACGCCGAACAAAGGCTTGTTACGGGCGGCATCGAGCAGGGCTTCCTGCAAACCGGATTCCTGCAGCGAACGCATGCAATCCGGAATCGCGCCCTGCCCTGGCAAGACCAGGCGGTCGGCCGTATGGATATCATTGAGCTCGCCCGAAATTCGGACATCCGCTTCCGGCGCCACTTTACGCAAAGCCTGTGCGACCGAGCGCAGATTGCCCATGCCGTAATCCACTACAACTATTTTGTTCATACTGGTTGATTCAGATTTCAGTGAATTGAAATTCTCTTGCAGGCCGCGAGCAGCTTACAGGCTGCCTTTGGTCGATGGAATCGTACCAACGGAACGCGGATCCAGTTCAGCCGCCATGCGCAATGCACGGCCGAATGCCTTGAATACGGTTTCGCACTGATGGTGGGCATTCGCGCCACGCAAATTATCGATATGCAAAGATACCAAGGCGTGATTGACGAAGCCCTGGAAGAATTCGTGTGTCAGATCGACATCAAAAGTGCCTATCATCGAACGCGTGAACGGCACGTGGAATTCCAGCCCCGGACGACCGGAGAAGTCGATCACGACGCGCGACAATGCTTCATCCAGCGGCACATAGGAATGGCCGTAACGACGGATGCCTTTTTTGTCGCCGATCGCTTTGGCGAAAGCCTGGCCCAGCGTGATACCGACGTCTTCCACCGTGTGGTGGGCATCGATATGCAGATCGCCTTTGGCTTCGATATCCAGATCGATCAGGCCGTGGCGGGCGATCTGATCCAGCATATGGTCGAGGAAAGGCACGCCGGTATTCAGTTTTTGCTGACCGGTACCATCGATATTGATCGCAACGCGGATTTGCGTCTCGTTGGTATTGCGCGTGATTTCTGCAGTGCGTGGCGTAGACATATTCAATTAACAACCAGTAATGACGATGAGAGTGATGCCTGGACAGCATCGAGATATAAGTCGCTTTGTCTCTTCAGACGTAAAGCTTAGCCAACTTTCTGGCAATACATGCATTTTACCCACATTTTCAGCAAGGACTTTGGCTTCCGGCACCTGATTCGCCACATCCGGCCCGTTTTTGCACCGGGAAGCGAAAGAATCAGCCGAAAAGCCCGGATGTTTGGCAATTACACATCATATAAATCAGTTTTCTTCGGCCGCCGGATTAAATTCCTGCCCCGGCGCGAGTGCAATATTGGACTCAACAATCGGCTCCAGGGCCTGCAAGCGTTTTTCTATCATCTCGCAATATTCGGCATTCAACTCAAAACCGACGAAGTGACGTCCGCAACGTTTGGCCGCCGCCGCCGTCGTGCCGCTGCCCATGAAAGGATCGAGTACCACGCCACCCGGCGGACACGATGCCTTCAACATGCGCTCGACGATTTCCAGCGGCTTCTGGGTTGGATGGTCGGCGCGCTCGCGGTGTTCCTTGTGCAGGCGCGACACACTCCATACATCTTTCGGGTTGTAACCCATCTCCAGCCATTTGGCGCCAACGAAGATGGAACGGGAACGCGCCTTCTTGGTTTCCGCATCGTAAGGAATGCGCACCGCATCCAGGTCGAAATAGTAATCCTTGGCCCTGGCGAAGAAACCGATGGTGTCATGCACCGACGAAAACTTCCGGGTGCCGCCGCCCATCGACGGTACCCGTCGGTCCCAGACGATTTCATTGAGCATCGTCATGCGTTTCTTCAGCATGACGAATACTTCCGGCGAATAACGCCAGGTCAGGAATATATACAGACTGCCGTTCGGTTTGAGCTTGGGTAGCGCGGCGTCTATCCACTGCTCCATCCAGCTCAGGTAGGCATCGGCATCGAGCTTGTCGGAATCGTTGCCGTAATCCTTGCCCAGCCCGTACGGCGGATCGGCGATGATCAGGTCGATCGCCGCATCGGGAATCCGCGCCAGTCCAGCCAGCGCATCCTCACAGAATATGCGATCGCGCCAATCTGTCATGGCCGCATCCGCTTCATCATTTCAGCCGGTATTCCGCAGAGCGGGCGTGGGCTTGCAAGCCTTCACCGTAGGCCAGTTCCGCCGCAACCTTGCCCAATGTCTGCGCGCCGCCTTCGCTGACTTGCAGCATGCTGGAACGCTTCTGGAAGTCATACACACCCAAAGGCGAAGAAAACCGTGCAGTACGCGAAGTCGGCAACACATGGTTAGGACCAGCGCAGTAATCACCGAGCGATTCGGAAGAGAAACGGCCGAGGAACATCGCACCCGCATGGCGAATCTTGTCCGCCCATTGCTGCGGATTCTCGGTCGAGATTTCCAGGTGTTCCGCCGCGATCAGGTTCGCGATTTCGCATGCCTCATCCATATCGCGCACCTTGATCATCGCACCACGATTCGTCAGCGAAGTGGTGATCACATCCTTGCGCGGCATGTCGGCGAGTTGACGGTTGATACTTTCCGCCACTGCATCGAGGTAAGCTGCATCCGGACAAATCAGGATGGATTGCGCCAGCTCGTCATGCTCGGCTTGCGAAAACAAGTCCATCGCGATCCAGTCGGGATTGGTCGTACCGTCGCATACCACCAGGATTTCCGAAGGACCGGCAATCATGTCGATACCAACGGTACCGAAGACGCGACGCTTGGCTGCCGCGACATAGGCATTGCCCGGGCCGACGATCTTGTCGACTTGCGGAATGGTCGCGGTACCGTAAGCCAGAGCCGCAACTGCCTGCGCGCCACCGATGGTAAATACGCGATCCACGCCGGACATGGCCGCCGCCGCCAGTACCAGTTCATTCTGCACACCGTTCGGTGTCGGCACCACCATGATGACTTCCTGCACGCCGGCGACCTTGGCCGGGATTGCATTCATCAATACCGATGACGGATAAGCAGCTTTACCGCCCGGCACATAAATGCCGACGCGATCCAGCGGCGTGACTTTCTGGCCGAGGATGGTGCCGTCCCCTTCGGTGTAGCTGAAGCCGTCGGAACCGATCTCGCTTTTTTGCCGTTCGTGATACGCACGCACGCGATCCGCCGCCGTCTGCAAGGCGGCACGACGCACCGGCGACAATTGCGCCAGGGCGGCTTGCAAGTCTGCGCTCTTGATTTCCAAAGCCTGCAGGCTGCCCGCTTCGACATGGTCGAACTGTTTCGTATATTCCAGCACCGCCACATCGCCGCGTTTTTTTACATCTTCGAGGATGCGCAGCACTGCACGATCAATCGCCTCGTCTTCGCTGGCTTCGAAGGCCAGCACGTCAGCCAGTTGCTGGCGGAAGTCGGGGTGGGTGGAATCAAATTTGCGTATCTGTATGGACATCATTTTTCTCAATCAAGCCATGTAGGAATCGAATCCTGTTGTTGCAACATCAAGACGAACGTTTCGATGCTTTTTCAAATGCTTCAAGTATAGGCTGCAGGCGTTCACGTTTCAGCTTCAACGCCGCCTTGTTGACGACCAGGCGCGAAGAGATATCCATGATGCGTTCCACTTCAACCAGATGGTTGGCGCGCAAGGTGCTGCCGGTACTGACCAGGTCGACGATGGCATCCGCCAGGCCAACCAGAGGTCCCAGCTCCATCGAACCGTACAATTTGATCAGGTCGACGTGCACACCTTTCGCCGCGAAATGCTCACGCGCAGTCTGCACGTATTTGGTGACTACGCGCAAACGCGCGCCCTGCTGCACGGCGCTTTCGTAATCGAAGCCATCCTTGACTGCGACCGACATGCGGCAATTCGCGATATTCAGGTCGATAGGCTGGTACAGGCCTTCGCCGCCATGCTCGAGCAGGACATCCTTGCCGGCCACGCCGAAATCGGCGGCGCCATATTGCACATAAGTCGGCACGTCCGACGCGCGCACAATGATCACGCGTACATTCGCGTCATTGGTTTGCAGGATCAGCTTGCGCGAGGTTTCCGGATCTTCGGTGACCTTGATGCCGGCGGCTTCCAGCAGCGGCAGGGTTTCTTCGAAGATGCGGCCCTTGGATAGCGCCAGTGTCAGTTGTTGGGTTTCTTGCGTCATTATTTCACTCGCTGGATGTGTGCGCCGACGGCGGATAATTTGACTTCCATACGGTCGTAACCGCGATCCAGATGATAAATACGGTCTATCAGTGTTTCGCCTTCTGCGGCCAGGGCGGCAATCACCAGCGATGCCGAAGCCCGCAAGTCGGTCGCCATTACCGGCGCACCCACCAGCTTATCCACACCATTGATGATAGCGGTATGGCCTTCAATCGTAATCGCGGCACCGAGGCGATTCATTTCCTGTACATGCATGAAACGGTTTTCAAAAATCGTTTCGATCACGCGGCTGCTGCCTTCAGCGATACAGTTCATCGCCATGAATTGCGCCTGCATATCGGTCGGGAAACCCGGGTATTCGGTGGTACGGAAGCTGACCGCCTTCGGACGCGAAGCCATTTGCACGCGGATCCAGTCGTCGCCGGAAGTCAGGATCGCACCCGCTTCGCGCAATTTGTCGAAGGCCACATCCAGCGTATCGGTACGCGCATTGCGCAAGGTGACATCGCCACCCACCGTCGCCACCGCGCACATGAAGGTCGCGGTTTCAATACGATCGGCAATCACCGCGTGCGACGCACCATGCAAACGCTCGACACCCTGGATCACCAGGCGGTCGGTGCCTATGCCTTCAATCTTCGCACCCATCGCCACCAGCAGGTGCGCGAGGTCGGTCACTTCCGGTTCGCGCGCTGCATTCTCCAGTATGGTCTCGCCGTCTGCCAGCGTTGCCGCCATCAACAGGTTCTCGGTGCCGGTGACGGTAATCATATCGGTCACGATACGCGTGCCCTTGAGCTTCTTGGCCTTGGCGTGGATGTAACCGGCCTCTATCGTGACCTCGGCACCCATCGCCTGCAAACCCTTGATGTGCTGGTCGACCGGACGCGAACCAATCGCGCAGCCACCCGGCAGGGAGACTTTGGCTTCACCGAAGCGCGCCAGCAAAGGGCCCAGTACCAGGATGGAGGCACGCATGGTTTTCACCATTTCATACGGCGCTTCCAGCTTGTCGATGGCGCTGCCGTTGAGGACAACCTTGTCGCCATCCTGCTCGGCGCGCAAACCCATCTGGCGCAGCAGGCGCAGTATGGTCGTCACGTCCTGCAGGTTCGGCACATTGCTCAGTTGCACGGTATCAGCCGTCAACAAGCCCGCGCACAAGATCGGCAACGCCGCATTCTTTGCACCGGAAATAGCGATCTCGCCGGAGAGGCGATGACCGCCCTGTATCAAAAGTTTATCCATTTAAAAGCTTATCCATTTATAGCTAATACATTTATAGCTGCTACGTTCAAGGCTGCTTTGTGCAATACGCCGGTGCTTACTTCTGGAATTCTTCCGGTGTCAGCGTCTTCATCGACAGCGCGTGGATTTCTTCGCGCATGCGGTCGCCCAGGGCCGCGTACACCAATTGATGACGCTGGATGAGGCGCTTGCCGGCAAATGCTTCCGACACGATCACTGCTTCGAAATGCGCGCCGTCGCCGCTGACTTCGAGGTGCGAGCAATTCAGGCCGGCTGCGATATAACTTTTAACTAATTCTGGTGTGGGCAACATGATTCTGCCTTTATCTAATATGGTGATGATGGGATGAATAAACAGGTGTAAGCAAGGCTAGTGGCGCAGCTTGTAGCCGCTCTTCAGGAGCGACATGCCGACGCCTGCCAGCAACACCAGGAAAAATGCAACGACCGTGGAACTGACGAGCGGATTCACATCGGACTGGCCAAAGAAGCCATAACGGAAGCCGTCTATCATGTAAAAGAACGGATTCATATGCGACACGGTCTGCCAGAACGGCGGCAGCGAATGCACCGAATAAAACACACCGGACAGGAAGGTCGCAGGCATGATCAGGAAATTCTGGAATGCCGCGAGCTGGTCAAATTTCTCCGCCCAGATTCCCGCGATCAAACCCATGGTGCCGAGCATCGCCGCGCCGAGTACCGCGAATATCAAAATCCACCACGGTGCAACGAAAGACATATCGGCAAACCATGCGGTCACGATGAACACACCACTGCCGACTACCAGCCCACGCACCACGGCAGCCATCACATAGGCACTGAACAATTCCCAGTGCGACAGCGGCGGCAACAGGACGAACACCAGATTGCCGGTGATCTTCGACTGTATCAGCGACGATGAGGAATTGGCGAATGCATTCTGCAATACGCTCATCATCACCAGGCCGGGAATCAGGAAAGCGGTGTATTTCACGCCCGGATATACCTGCACATGGTCTTCCAGCACATGGCCGAAGATCAGCAGGTACAAGACTGCGGTCAGGATAGGCGCAGCCACGGTTTGCGTCGCCACTTTCCAGAAGCGCAGCATTTCCTTATAAAACAGGGTCTGGAAGCCTATCATTTCTCACCTTCCATAATCTGGATGAAGACGTCTTCCAGATCCGCTTGTTGCAATTGCATATCTTCTATCACCACCCCGGCCAGGCGCAGCCTGGCGAGGATGGGCTCAACATCGCTGTAATCATTGACGCGCAGCGTGAATTTATTGCCGAAGACCAGTTCTTCCGGATGCGAGACCAGTTCCTTCAACTCATCCGGCAAACTGCCGGACGCCAGCTGCACCACCAGTTGCGAACCGGAGATGCGCTTGATCAGCGTCGAAGTCGTATCCAGTGCCACTACCTGCCCGCCTTTCAGCATCGCGACGCGATTGCACAGCGCCTGTGCTTCTTCCAGGTAATGCGTGGTCAGGACCACGGTGTGGCCTTCGCGATTCAGGCGCGAAATGAATTTCCATAAAGTCTGGCGCAACTCGACGTCGACGCCGGCGGTCGGCTCATCCAGCACGATCACCGGCGGCTTGTGCACCAGCGCCTGCGCCACCAGCACGCGGCGTTTCATACCACCGGACAGCGCGCGCATATTGGCGTCAGCCTTGTTGGTCAGGTCGAGGTGATGCATGACCTCATCGATCCATGCATCGTTATTTTTCAGGCCGTAATAGCCGGATTGCATGCGCAAGGTTTCACGCACGGTAAAGAAGGGATCGAACACCAGTTCCTGCGGCACCACGCCCAGCAGCTTGCGCGCCTGGCGGTAATCGCTGACGACGTCATGGCCGTGGATGGTGACATTACCCGAGTCGGCACGATTGAGGCCCGCGATGATGGAAATCAGCGTGGTTTTGCCCGCACCGTTGGGGCCGAGCAGTCCGAAAAATTCACCTTCTTCTATGGAAAGTGAAACGCCATTCAACGCTTTCAGCGCGCGATAGCTTTTTTCGACATTATTTATTTGAATTGCAGCCATGGTGGCTCAGAACACTTTACGCAAAATGGAACGCGGGCGGCGGCGCAAATCACGCTACCGGATGCGAAAACCTTTGATTATATTGGATTTTCACGTTGAGCCCCTGCATGAGAGGCGGTGAAACGTAGGACGCAGGGAATGTAGGCGGGGTCAATGATGTGGCAGGTCGGCGCGCGCGGAGCCGGTACCGATCAATTCGGCCACGTCATAGAGGGAAATCAGGCTGCGCAGATTGTCCGGCAGATTGTTGAAGCTCAGCGGCAGGGAGCCGGCATTGGCGGTACGACGCCACACCAGCATGGTGGCAACTGCCGCTGAATCGACAGTTTCCACTTTGGCAAAATCAAATTCCGTCTGCCCGGCAGCGATCGCCTGCAAACCAGCGTTCAATGCCGTTTTGGCATTGTCGAAAGTGAGCGATGTACCGGGCTGGAACATTCTTAGGAAGCCTTACCTGTCTTGGCAATGCTACCGGCCAGCTTTTTGTTTTTCTCTGCCAGTGTCTTGATCAGGCCGTCCATGCCGGACTTGCTGATTTCTGCGGCAAAGCTGCCTTTATAGGTTTCAACCAGCCATGCGCCGAGTACATTGACGTCATAGATTTTCCAGCCTGTAGCGGCCTTGGCCAGGCGATAGCTCAACTGGATAGGCTCGCCGCGTGGCTGGATCACTTGTGTATTCACAATGACTTCGGTATCGGCAGGATCAGCGCGCAATGGACGATATTCCAGCTTCTGGTCGCGAATTTGCGAAATCGCACCGGAATAGGTGTACATCAGCAGGCTGCGGAATTCATTGGTCAGCTGTTTTTGCTGATCCGGTGTTGCATCACGCCAGTAACGACCGGCTGCCAATGCTGTCATGCGCTGGAAATCAACATGCGGCAGGATCTTTTCATCCACCACTTGCTGGATGCGACGCGGGTTACCACTCTGGATTTCCTTGTCGGATTTCGCAATGGCCATCACATCTTCACTGATGCGCTTGATCAGGGCGTCCGGTGCTTCCTGTGCTGCGGCATAGCCGGCAAACGACAGGGCGGCGACTGCAAACGTCAATTTTTTCAATATATTCATATTTCCCTAATTCAATTTCTCACCACTGGGATGACATGGCAAATGAACAAGCATTTGCCGCGATAAGCAGCTTGCACCTTATATGCATGCAAGCGGCTGTATGCGATTCGACTATCCTGGCCCCGCGTGGTTCAACGATTTGCCGACATCTGCCGGCAAATCTGTAAGCGAAAGCTACAGTGCTCTTAGCTTTGCGGGCCAATCGCCTTGTCGTTGGTCGGCTTGACATCGGCGCCGTCATTGACCTGGCTTTCACGACGTTGCAAATAAGCACCGCGGATGAAGGTGTAACGGTCCAGCGCAACATCTTCCAGCAAGTTGGTAGCGTTCAGGGCCGAAGCACGCAGGTCGATGACACGTACCACTGCGCCTACGTTACGCACGTCGACCGGAGTCGCGTAAGTCCACAGGTCGCCGGCGATATCGACCGGCAAAGCGGCGGTATCACGCAAGGTCGAAGGACCAAACAAAGGCAGGACAACGTACGGGCCGGAACCTACACCCCATTTACCGAGGGTCTGGCCGAAATCTTCCTTGTGCTTCTGGATACCGGCTTCAGAAGCGATATCCAGCAAACCGCCGAAACCGAAAGTACTGTTAACTGCAACGCGCATCACGTCCGACATGCCGGCTTCGCCCTTGCCTTGCAGGAAGTTATTGACCATGGTCCAGACGTCGCCGATGTTGCCGAAGAAGTTATTGATACCGGTCTGTGCGAACGATGGCAATACATCCTGGTAAGCGGTCGCGGCCGGTTTCAATGCAACACGGTCAACCGTGTCATTGAAGCTGAACATCGCGCGGTTGAAGCCTTCAAAAGGATCAGCCTGATTATTTGCGGTGGTGCTGGCGCAGCCGCTGAGCAAGAGTGCGGACGTCAACAAGAGTGCTTTGCTGGTATTTTTCATTTTTGGTCTTCTTTCCCTTCGGTTGCCTTACTGAAGAGGAATTGACTGATCAAGTTCTCCAGCACCATCGCCGATTGTGTCATTGTAATTCTGTCACCTGCCGCCAGGTTGACGGTATCGCCACCTGGTTCCAAACCTACATATTGTTCGCCCAACAAACCCGAGGTCAAAATCTTGGCCGACGAATCTTTCGGGAAAACATAACGACTCTCGATATTCAGGGTCACTGTCGCCTGATAGCTTTTATCGTCAAAGGAGATATCGGCCACGCGTCCCACTACCACGCCGGCACTTTTAACCGGTGCGCGTGGCTTCAGCCCGCCAATATTATCGAATCTTGTCACGACCGGATAAACCTGTTCGAAGGACAGCGAGCTCATGTTCCCGGCTTTCATCGCCAAAAAGAACAGTGCGGCAGCGCCCAGCAGCACAAACAGGCCAACCCATAAGTCTAATGATTTTCGTTGCATAAACAGATACCTCAAATATGGGAGAAAGCACTATTTCGCAAGGAAATACTGTCTCATCCATCACACGAACAAAGCGTTGGAGGGGCGCACATTTTAATCTAAAAGTGCATTACCCGCTCCCAAGCCCCTTTAACTGAACATCAAAGCCGTCAACAAGAAATCCAGCCACAGCACGGACAGCGACGCGATCACCACCGTGCGCGTCGTCGCGCGCGCCACGCCTTCCGGTGTCGGCTGGGCTTCATAGCCCTGGTACAAGGCGATGAAAGTGACTGCAAAGCCAAATACGATACTTTTTATCACACCGTTGACGATGTCGTTCCAGACATCAACGCCACCCTGCATTTGCGACCAGAATGCGCCTTCATCCACGCCGATCAGCTGGACGCCGACAATATAGCCACCGAGGATACCGACGGCGCTGAAGATCGCAGCCAGGATAGGCATCGCAATCACGCCGGCCCAGAAACGCGGTGCCAGCACGCGCTGCAAAGGATTTACCGCCATCATTTCCATCGCCGACAATTGCTCGCCGGCTTTCATCAGGCCGATTTCAGCCGTCAGTGAAGTACCGGCGCGGCCGGCAAACAGCAAGGCAGTCACGACCGGGCCCAGCTCACGCGTCAGCGACAAGGCGACCAGCAAACCGAGCGCCTGTTCGGAGCCGTATTTATTCAGTGTGTAATAACCCTGCAGACCAAGCACAAAACCGACGAACAAGCCGGACACGGCAATCAGTACCAGCGAATAATTGCCGATGAAGTGGATCTGGCTGGTTACCAGCCGGAAGCGACGTAACAAACCACCGGATGCCGCGATGATGCCGAAAAAAGTACGGGTGGCAAAACCGATATTGACAATAAATTCACGAACTAGACGCCCTAAGGTCTCCAACAACCAGATCATGAGCGCGCCTCCAGCCCCAGATCATCGGCCAGCGACTTGCCCGGATAATGGAAAGGCACAGGGCCATCCGGTTCGGCATTGACGAATTGCTTCACGTACGGATCGCTGGACGCCATCATCTCGGCCGGCGTACCTTCCGCGACAATCGCGCCTTTTGACAGGAAATACACATAGTCCGCGATCGAAAAGGATTCATGCACATCATGCGAGACCAGGATGGTGGTCGAACCGAGCGCATCATTGAGCTTGCGGATCAGCTTGGCTGTCATGCCCATCGAAATCGGATCGAGGCCGGCAAAGGGCTCGTCATACATAATCAGTTCCGGATCCAGCGCAATCGAACGCGCCAATGCGACGCGGCGCGCCATGCCGCCGGAAATCTCGGCCGGCATCAAATGCGCAGCATTGCGCAAGCCGACCGTTTGCAGCTTCATCAGCACCAGGTCGCGAATCAATTCTTCCGATAAGTCGGTATGTTCGCGCAACGGGAAGGCAACGTTCTCGAACACCGAGATATCGGTGAACAGCGCGCCATGCTGGAACAGCATGCCCATCTTGCGACGCAATTGATATACCGCCTTGGTATCGAGCTGGTGGACGATTTGTCCATTCACGGCAACCTGTCCCGCCTGCGGCCGCAACTGGCCGCCGATCAGGCGTAAAACCGTGGTTTTACCCGAGCCGGAACCACCCATGACGGCAATTACCTTGCCACGTGGGAAGTCCATGTTGAGCTCCGACAGGATCGGACGCTCACCATAAGCAAAATGGAGATCGCGGATTTCAACAAGATTAGACACTAGGGGGAGTATTTCTTTTGCAATGTCATAATTGTAGTGCAGAAAACGAAATCTCTCCCGCTCCCATTTCTTTTGGGCAGCTTACATACACCAAACGTTGTAAAAAAACCCGCCGGTCTTGCGACGCGGCGGGTTTTCTGCACCAAAAGTTTTTTGCTTAGCGCGGCAGGACCGACTCGCCCATCAGGAAAGCGTCCACCTCGCGTGCGCACTGACGTCCTTCACGGATCGCCCACACCACCAGCGACTGACCGCGGCGCATGTCGCCGGCTGCAAACACTTTGTCGACCGAAGTACGGTAGCAGCCTTCGCCATCGGTAGTGGCCTTGGCATTGCCGCGTGCATCCTTGTCGACGCCGAAGGCGTCCAGCACTTGCTGCACCGGGGAAACAAAGCCCATCGCCAGCAGGACCAGGTCGGCTTTCATTTCGAATTCCGAATCAGGTACTTCCTGCATGCGGCCGTCTTTCCATTCGACGCGGGCGGCAATCAGTTTTTCAACCTTGCCGTTTTTGCCTTCCAGGCGCTTGGTGGCAACCGCCCAATCGCGCTCGCAACCTTCTTCGTGCGACGACGAAGTGCGCAATTTGGTTGGCCAGTAAGGCCAGACCAGCGGCTTGTTTTCTTCTTCCGGTGGCTGTGGCAGCAATTCAAACTGCGCTACCGATGCCGCACCGTGACGATTCGAGGTGCCAACGCAATCGGAACCGGTATCGCCGCCACCAATGACAACCACGTGCTTGCCGGTGGCCATCAACTGGTCTTTGACCTTGTCGCCGGCATTGACCTTGTTTTGCAATGGCAGGAATTCCATTGCGAAGTGCACGCCCTTCAATTCACGGCCAGGAACCGGCAGATCGCGCGGTTGTTCCGCACCGCCGGCGATGATGACAGCGTCAAAGTCTTTATTGATTTGCTCTGGCGAGATGGTTTCTTTCGCCCAGTTGATGATGTTTGCAGGGAAATCCTTGCCAACCAGTACACCGGTGCGGAAGGTTACGCCTTCTGCTTCCATTTGCTTGACGCGCAAATCGATGTGGGATTTTTCCATCTTGAAGTCAGGGATGCCATAACGCAGCAAACCGCCGACGCGATCATTCTTTTCAAATACGGTGACGTCGTGGCCGACGCGCGCCAGCTGCTGCGCCGCTGCCATACCGGCAGGACCGGAGCCGACTACGGCAATTTTCTTGCCGGTCTTGACGCTAGGCACTTGTGGCACGACCCAGCCATTGTCCCAGCCCTTGTCGATGATGAAGTGCTCAATCGATTTGATGCCGACCGGATCTTCATTGATACCCAGCGTACATGCGGATTCACATGGTGCCGGGCAAATACGGCCGGTGAATTCCGGGAAGTTGTTGGTCGAATGCAGCGTATCCAGCGCTTGCTTGTATGCACCGCTGTAGACCAGGTCATTCCAGTCAGGAATGATGTTGTTGACCGGGCAGCCGTTATTGCAAAACGGGATACCACAATCCATGCAGCGTGCTGCCTGTACTTTGGAATCTGCATCGCTCAGATGCATGGTGAATTCTTTGTAATGCGCGGTACGTTTTTGCGGCTCCTCGCTTGCTTCGCGCAAGCGCTGGAATTCCATAAAGCCGGTAATCTTTCCCATGTTTCTCTCGCCTTCTAAACCATTCGTTTCGGCCCGACCGTCTTGCGATCGGGCCATGACATCGTTGTTTGACCGTGCTGATGGAGCTTACACAGCGACCTTGGTTGATACTGACTGTTCAGCCTTGGCAGCATGCATTTCAGCCAGTGCGCGTTTGTATTCCGACGGGAATACCTTGACGAACTTGCTGCGGGCGCTGCTCCACTCATCCAGCAGGGCGCGGGCACGGGTACTGCCGGTGTACTTGAAGTGACGCTCGATCAAACCTTTGAGGATGGCTTCATCGGTTTGCGCATCAGCGCCGCGTACATGGCTATGCCAGGAAGCGTGTTCCGCCTTGCTTTCCTGTTCCGCTGCGGATTCCACAGGGTGCAAGGCAACCATCGCCATATTGCACTTGCTGGCGAAATCGCCTTTCGGGTCGTAGACGTAAGCAATACCGCCCGACATACCAGCCGCGAAGTTACGTCCGGTTTCACCCAGCACCACCACGGTACCGCCTGTCATGTATTCACAGCCGTGATCACCAGTGCCTTCAACCACTGCAATCGCACCCGAGTTACGTACTGCGAAACGCTCACCTGCCACACCGTTGAAGAAGGCTTCGCCAGCTACCGCACCGTACAACAAGGTGTTGCCGCTGATGATGTTTTCTACTGCACGACCGCGGAATTCGGTGTTTGGACGCACGATGATGCGACCGCCCGACAAACCCTTACCGACGTAATCGTTACCTTCACCAACAAGGTCCAGCGTAATGCCGTGTGCGAGGAAGGCGCCGGCCGACTGGCCTGCGGTACCTTGCAACTGGATGTGGATGGTGTCGTCAGGCAAACCTTCGTGACCGTATTTCTTCGCCACCTGGCCGGACAACATCGCACCAACGGTACGGTTGACGTTTTTGATCGTCGAAATGAAGGAAACCTTCTCGCCATTTTCAATCGCCGCTTTTGCTTGGGCGATCAGCTTGTTGTCCAGCGCTTTTTCGAGTGCATGGTCCTGGCCTTCCACGTGGTAGCGTGCAACGCCTTCTGCCACTGGCGGTTGATAGAACATGCGGCTGAAATCCAGGCCCTTGGCTTTCCAGTGCGAAATCGCTTTCGATTTGTCGAGCAAGTCAGCACGGCCGATCAGTTCGTCAAATGTACGTATACCCAGTTGCGCCATGATTTGACGTGCTTCTTCTGCGATGAAGAAGAAGTAGTTCACCACGTGCTCAGGCTTGCCGGAGAACTTGGCGCGCAAGACAGGATCCTGTGTCGCGACACCGACCGGGCAGGTGTTCAGATGGCATTTGCGCATCATGATGCAACCTTCGACGACCAGCGGCGCAGTCGAGAAGCCCATTTCATCCGCACCCAGCAAAGCGGCGATCACTACGTCGCGACCGGTTTTCATCTGGCCGTCAGCCTGTACGCGAATACGTGTGCGCAAGCCGTTCAGGATCAGGGTCTGCTGCGTTTCAGCCAGACCCAGTTCCCATGGCGAACCGGCGAACTTGACCGACGACAATGGCGATGCGCCAGTACCGCCGTCATGGCCGGCGATCACAACGTGATCGGCTTTCGCCTTGGCGACACCGGTAGCAACGGTACCGACGCCGACTTCAGCGACCAGCTTGACCGAGATCGATGCGCTTGGATTGACGTTTTTCAGATCGTGGATCAGCTGCGCCAAATCTTCGATCGAGTAAATATCGTGATGCGGCGGCGGCGAGATCAGGCCAACGCCAGGCACCGAGAAACGCAGGCGTGCGATGTACTCGGACACTTTGTGACCCGGCAATTGACCGCCTTCGCCCGGCTTCGCGCCTTGCGCCATCTTGATCTGGATTTGTTCAGCCGAAGTCAGGTATTCGGTGGTGACACCGAAACGACCCGAAGCAACTTGCTTGATCTTCGAGCGCAGCGAATCGCCAGGCATCAAAGGCATGTCCACTTCAACCACATCCTTACCTATCACCGACGACAGCGTCGAACCATCCTTGATAGGAATGCCGCGCAGTTCCGAGCGATAACGCTTGGTATCTTCACCGCCTTCGCCGGTATTCGATTTACCGCCAATGCGGTTCATCGCAATCGCGAGGGTGGCGTGCGCTTCGGTCGAGATCGAACCGAGCGACATTGCACCGGTAGCGAAACGCTTGACGATTTCCTTCGCCGGCTCCACTTCATCCAGCGGGATAGCGCTGGCCGGATCGAATTTGAATTCGAACAAGCCACGCAAGGTCATGTGACGCTTCGATTGATCGTTGATGATCTGTGCGTATTCTTTATAGGTGCTGAAGTTGTTGGCACGGGTCGAATGCTGCAGTTTTGCAATCGCATCCGGCGTCCACATGTGTTCTTCACCACGTACGCGGTAAGCATATTCACCACCGGCGTCGAGCGAATGTGCCAGCACCGGATCAGCGCTGAATGCCGATTTGTGCAGGCGCAGCGCTTCTTCCGCCACTTCGAATACACCGATACCTTCGACGTTCGACGAAGTACCTTTGAAGTATTTCTGGATCAGCGATTTGTTGAGGCCGATCGCTTCAAAGATTTGCGCGCCGCAGTAAGACATATAGGTAGAGATACCCATTTTGGACATGACTTTCATCAGGCCCTTGCCGACTGCTTTCTGGAAGTTGGCGATGGCTTTTTCCGGCGACAAGTCGCCTGGCAAGCCTTTCGCCATTTCGCTGACGGTATCCATCGCGAGGTAGGGATGGATCGCTTCTGCACCGTAACCGGCGAGCAGCGCAAAGTGATGGGTCTCACGCGCCGAACCGGTTTCCACTACCAGGCCGGTCGAGGTACGCATACCTTTGCTGACCAGGTGCAAGTGGATCGCCGAAGTCGCCAGCAGTGCCGGGATCGCGACGTGGTTTTCATCGATCTTGCGATCGGAGATGATCAGGATGTTGTGGCCGGACTGCACCGCATCCACTGCCTGCGCGCACAGCGAAGCCAGGCGCGCTTCAATGCCTTCCTTGCCCCATGCGGTCGGGTAGCAAATGTTGAGCTCATGCGATTTGAACTTGCCACCGGTGTGCGCACCGATGTTGCGCAACTTGGCGATATCCGCATAGTCGAGCACCGGCTGCGACACTTCAAGACGCATAGGCGGATTGATGTTGTTGGTGTCGAGCAGGTTAGGCTTGGGACCGATGAAGGAAACCAGCGACATGACCATTGCTTCGCGAATCGGATCGATAGGCGGATTGGTCACTTGCGCGAACAACTGACGGAAGTAGTTGTACAGCGTCTTGTCCTTGTTCGACATGACTGCCAGCGGCGAGTCGTTACCCATCGAACCGGTCGCTTCTTCAGCGGTGGTTGCCATCGGCGACATCAGGAATTTCAAATCTTCCTGAGTGTAGCCAAATGCCTGTTGCAGGTCGAGCAAGGCGGTTTTCGATTTCGCTTCCGCGGCTTCCTTGTTCAGCTCATTGAGCTTGATACGGACCGACTCAATCCATTGTTTGTATGGCTTGGCATTGGCGTAGGTATCTTTCAATTCCTTGTCATCGATGATGCGGCCGGCGTCCAGGTCGATCAGGAACATCTTGCCTGGTTGCAGACGCCATTTCTGGATGATTTTGGATTCCGGGATCGGCAATACGCCGGATTCGGAAGCCATCACGACCAGGTCGTCGTCGGTCACGATGTAACGTGCAGGACGCAAGCCGTTACGATCCAAAGTACCGCCGATATGACGACCGTCGGTGAAGGCCATGGCGGCCGGGCCGTCCCATGGTTCCATCATTGCAGCGTGGTATTCGTAGAAGGCGCGACGGTTGTCATCCATCGTCGTGTGGTTTTCCCACGCTTCAGGAATCATCATCATCATCGCTTGTGCGATCGGGTAACCAGCCATCACCAGCAATTCGAGCGCATTGTCGAAGCAGGCGGTATCCGACTGGCCTTCATAGATCAGCGGGAACAGTTTTTTCAGGTCATCGCCGAGCACAGCCGACTTCATCACACCTTCGCGCGCGCGCATCCAGTTGAAGTTGCCCTTGACGGTATTGATCTCACCGTTGTGCGCCAGCAGGCGGTACGGGTGGGCCAGCGGCCATTCAGGGAAGGTGTTGGTCGAGAAACGTTGGTGTACCAATGCCAGCGCGGAGACGCAGCGTGGATCCTGCAAGTCTTTATAGTACTCACCGACCTGGTCCGCCAGCAGCAAGCCTTTATATACAACGGTGCGTGCCGACATCGACGGCACGAAGAATTCCTGGCCGTGCAGGAGGTGCAAAGCCTGGATCGCGTGGCCGGAGGCTTTGCGGATCACATAGAGTTTGCGTTCCAGCGCGTCGGTCACCATGATGTCCTGGCCGCGGCCGATGAAGATCTGGCGGATCACCGGTTCTTTGTCGCGCACGGTTGGCGACATCGGCATTTCCTTGTCGACCAGCACATCGCGCCAGCCCAGGACAACCTGGCCTTCAGCCAGCACCGAGCGTTCCAGTTCCTGTTCGCAGGCGATGCGGGAAGCGTTTTCTTTCGGGAGGAAAACCATGCCGACGCCGTATTCACCTGCTGGTGGCAGGGTTACGCCTTGCTTGGCCATTTCTTCGCGGTAGTACTGGTCCGGGATCTGAATCAGGATACCGGCACCGTCGCCCATCAGCTTGTCGGCACCGACAGCGCCGCGATGGTCGATATTTTTGAGGATGAGCAAACCCTGCTCAACAATAGAATGGCTCTTCTTGCCTTTGATGTGGGCGACAAAACCTACGCCACAAGCATCATGTTCATTAGCCGGATCGTACAAACCTTGCGCATGCATAGCCTTCTCCACTACTTTTCAATGAGCCTGAAGGATAGTGCAGAGCATTCTCAATTTCAACCTCAACAATTAGGGTCAGTGTCAATTAAATTCACCCTATTGCGACGTCAAATTTTAAATGGGGACAGAGTGATTGATTTTTGCACCAAAATGGTTCAAAACACGCATCAATCAAGGCTTTTCGGTGCGCGGCTCGGGAGCTTGGCGCGGCGGCCTGCCACGCTTCACCTGGCGGATCCGGCGCTGAGTTTGTTTCTCCAATGACAATTTATACTGCTCGCTACCCAAAGCCCAGCCTTTCAGGGTGGCATCGCTGACGGCCGCTATTTCCACCGCGCTCAAGCCCTGCTCTATCGATGCCTTATATGCAGCCTCACGCTCAAACGGCGTGTTGCCCAAAGCCCAATACAGCGGATGGTCGGTAATGATGGGGTCGGATTTCAGGCCGATATGGTGCTGGTAGCTGGACCACGGATAATCTCCGGCGGCCGCAACCAGCCCGCCACGCACCGGATTGGTTTCGATATATCGGCAACAGGTCATCAGGTAGCGCTCGGCATCCACCACGGTTGCCTTGTAGCGTCCTTGCCACAGTGTGCCGCTGCGCTCGTATTTGCGATTGTAATAAGGCACGTAATAGCGCCCCAGCCATTGCATCATGCGCGACAAGCCATCCTGGTCGACCGGCGTTGCCAGCAAATGCAGGTGATCCGGCATCAGGACATAAGCGTGGACCGCGACCTTGAACTGCTTGGCCGCTTCGCGCAGGCGAGCCAGGAATTCCAGGTAATCGGCGGTGTCGCGGAATACCAGCTGGCGGTCATTGCCGCGCTGGATGATGTGATGGGGCTGGTTGGGAACAACCAATCGGGGAAGTCGGGCCATGGCTTTGCACCTGAGTTGATTTCATGCAGTTTAAATCAACTCTGACCCCAATTACCGGATTTTCTTCTATACGCCTTTGCCAGGCCGGCATTAGCGCATCGTGCGGGTCCAGGACGGTTCGTCGAGCTTGTTGCGATAGCTGATCGCCTTGACCACCAGCGCCCGCAATTCATCCAGCAAGACCACTTCCTGTTGCGAAATTTTGGACAGCGGCAAGGAAGCATCCCAATCGCCGTACATAAAGCCGACCGGATGGAAGTTCAGCATCAGCGGCAGGATCACGAAGCTGCGCGCCGTCGATAATTCATCACGCCACCAGCGCGGCAATTTGCTGAGGAAGCCCGGCGCCTGCGCATCTTCGACAAAAATCATCTTGTCATTCGCGAGTGCCGCATGGAATACGTCCGGCTGGTAGGCATCCTTGAAAGTCAGGCGCGCCAGCATTTCTTCCGTGCACTCACCGAAACACATGCGTGCGACGTACTTGCCCTCATCGTGATTGCGCAGGAAGGCAACCGCACGGCTCAAACCCAAACCCTGGTACACGGTTTCCAGCGCCACCGTCATGACCTGACCGGTGCTGGCGGTCGCCACTTCGTCGTGCATATCGCCGACGCCGCGCTTGAGGATATTGATGGAGTCCGCCGGTTTACCCAGCGGCAAAGACATTTGCGCTTCCGGCTCATCCGCCTGCTTGCCCTGCTGCGCCAGGCTTTCATCTTCCGATGCTTTTTGTGCGGCATCGACTGCCGACAATACGACCGCCGAATCCAGGCCCAGCATTTCTGCATAGTTTTCTGCGATCTCGGCCAGGTCACCTTCGGCGGAGGCCGTATCGTCTTCACACAAAACACCTGCACAACGCGTCGACATGGTCGAAACGGCAGCGAGCCATTCCGCATGTTCCAGCGGTTCATGGCTGGCATCCGCGTCGACACGCGGCGGCATTTCCTTGAGGCTGGCCACCAGTCCGCTCGGCAAACCCCAGCGCTTGCCGATCAGGCGACCGATTTCATCCAGCTCGAGGCCAAGCACTTCATGCGCTGCTTCGTTTTCTGAAATATTGTTGCTGCTCGCGCGCGCCTGCACTTCGGCCCATTCTTCCGGCAAATAAAAGGACACCATCAGGCGACCCAGCGAATGCAGGATGGAACAGACCACCACTTCTTCGGTATCACGACGCGTGGTCGACGATGCAACCTGACGCGCGATCTGGCCGGCCATCACGGCGCGTTCCATTTCACTACGCGTATCCGAACTGCCCTGCGAAGCTGCCGACAAACCGTCGATCAATTTCAAGCCCAGTGCCAGATGGCCGATGGTTTCCGTGCCGAGCACGATGACGGCTTTCGATACCGTATTGATACTTTGTCCGAAGGCCGAATACATTGCGCTATTGGCCAGGCGCAGTACGCGCTGCGTCAGCGTCGGATCGGACAATACCGTGCGCGTCATATTGAATTCACGGTCGTCTTCGCCTTGCATGGCGCCGACGATGGCGGTCACTACTTTTGAAAATCCGGGCAAATCTCCGCGTTGGCGTACGCGTGTCCACAGTAAATCCAGGGTTCTTTCAGGATTGATCGCTGGGCTAATTTGGTTCGTCATGAATCGAGGTCTTTTGCTTGGCGGGTTAATTTTGCAGAGCCAAGGCATCTGCTTTCAGTATATCGATCAGTGCATCCGGCAATAATGGGAAGCCGGTATGAAAGCCCTGGATCAGTGAACAACCCTGTGCAGATAAAAATTCCATTTGTCGCTCGTTCTCCACGCCTTCCGCCACCGTCAGCAAACTCAGGTGATTGGCCAGGCTGAGAACCACGTTACAGATCGCCGCATCCTTGATGGAGTCCGGCAAATCCTTGATGAAGGTGCGATCAATCTTGAGCGCGGCAATCGGGAAACGCTTGAGGTACACCAGCGACGAATAACCGGTACCGAAATCATCAATCGCAATGCGCACACCGCGCGCAGTAATCTTCGCCAGCAGGGCTTCCGCATGCTCGGGATCCGACATCAGGATGCCTTCGGTAATTTCCAGCAATAACTGGTCGCCGGTCAGTCCGGATAATTTCAGCGCGTCATCCATCATGCTGAGGAATTGATCGCTGCGGAACTGGCGCGGACTGACATTCACCGATACATACAATTGGCGGCCGGCTGCTTCTTCAAAACGCTTCAATTGCACACAGGCGGATTTCAACGCCCATGCACCGAGCAAATTGATGAGGCCGTTATTTTCCGCCATCGGGATAAACTGATTCGGCGGCACCAGGCCGATATCCGGCCGCATCCAGCGCATCAAGGCTTCAAAGCCCATGATCTGACGGGTATGTGCATCGACGATAGGCTGATAGTGCAGGAGGAATTCACCATTGCGCACCGCCTCGAACATCGCGGCTTCCATCGTCACATCATGTTCGACCTGGTTGAAGCTCAGGTGGTTATAAATGATGCAGCGCGCCTTGCCGGTTTCTTTCGCGCGATACATCGCGCTATCGGCATGCGCCAGCAATTTGACGTCGGTCTCGCCATGCGCCGGATAAATCGCAACGCCAATCGAAGTACTGACATACAGCGCGTTGCCATCGATTTCAAACGGCAACTGAATGGCGGCAATCATCCTGCGCGCCACATTATGTATTTCCACTTCGTCGACGGCGCCGTGCAGCACCGCGACAAATTCATCGCCGCCCACGCGCGCCAGGGTATCGACATCGCGCAAGGTTTCGCGCAAACGCGCGGCCGCCACACGCAACAAGGCATCGCCCACCGGATGGCCGAGTGCGTCGTTTACTTTTTTGAAACCATCGAGATCCAGCGCCACCACTGCAAAGCCGCGGTCGGTACGGCGCGATTGCGCAATCGCCATGCGCAGGCGATCGGCCAAGAGGGAGCGATTCGGCAAACCGGTTAATTCATCATGCGTCGCCATATGACGCAGGCGCTCTTCGGTCGCCTGCTGTCCCGATATATCGTGACCGACGACCAGCACGGCCGCTTCATCGCCATCGTCATACGCGATCATTTGCAATTCATACCAGCGCAGGACCGCGCGCGTGGCCATTTGCACACTCACCCGCGTCACTTCGCGCGAAGCAATCGCCTGCCTTAAGGCAGCCTCTATCGCATGCCGGTCCGACAGGCGCACCAGTTCGAACAACTTCATCCCGGCCAATGAGGAACCGTGACCGATCAATGCATCGGTACGCTTGCTGACGTGAAGAATCTCTCCGCGCGTATTGAGTCGCAGCACTAGCTCCCCGGCAATTTCCATCAAGCTGGAAAGCTGGTTATCGGATGAATCGTTACGCTTTAGGGACATGCTTATACGGCTAGAGTATTAGTGGGTCGAGGGCAGGGACAAACCGACCTCAGTTATTTTTGTGACAATTTATTGCTGTTCCATACATATCAAATGATAAATTTTCCGTATGGAAATGTAAAAACATCAAAACGTAACTCTCAAATCTTAATGCAGCGAAAACGAAAAGAATAGAAAAGATTGCAGCAAAAAAACAAAAATGTGCATTTAGTGATTTTTCGTAAACACCAAGCGTTTCGGGCGTCTGCAGAAGGGCAGGCAAAAATTCAGGTTCGTGTAAGAAACCGGATTTTTTAGCCCTTTTCGACTGCTTTACACACAGATAATTTACCCCGTCAAAACACCACTGCCATGCCTGCCTTTAGCTTCTCGACAACACTTCCGCGCCAAGCCGACCGTAAACAGTTGTTTAACAGCTGTTTATATACATAGACGCTGTGAAAAGCCTGCTTCAATCTTCATTCAAGGCCTGGAAACGTTCGGCCAAGTAATCAATCAGGGCGCGCACCGAAGGCAGCACACCGCGTCGCGACGGGAAAACCACGTGTACGATTTCACGGCGCGGCGCCCAGTCCGGCAACAAACTGAGCAGCGTGCCGGCGGCCAATTGATCCCGGATCATCATCCGCGGCAACTGCACGATGCCAACACCCGCTAACGCAGCATCGCGCAACGCCATCATGTCGCCAGTCACAAAACGCGGATGGTGGTGCAAGGACACGTGCGCGCCATCCGGCCCGAACAAATTCCACACATGCGTTTGCTGCGGCGTGCCGAGCGCCAGGCTGGGCCATTCGGCGATATCGGCCGGCGTCTTCGGCAACTCATGCTTATTAAATAGTGCGGGACTCGCCACCACGCACTGCCCGCGGTCCGACAGCACACGCATGACCAGGTCGCTATCCTGGATAGGCGGCGGCCGCACCCGAATCGCGATATCCATCGCTTCGGCCACCACATCGACGCGCCGGTTGGTCGCTTCCAGATGCACCGTCACATGCGGGTTCAAAGCCATGAAATCCGCCAGCATACTGCTCACATGCGCATGCAATAAGGTGATCGGACACGACAGGCGCACCACGCCGCGCGGTTCCGCCCGCGTCACATCGATCACATCCTGCGCCGCTTCGGCTTCCACCAGCATCGCCTTGCAATGTTCGTAATAGGTTTGCCCGATCTCGGTCACTGAGAATTGCCTGGTCGTGCGCTGGATCAGGCGTACGCCGAGCCGCTCCTCCAATAAGGCAATGCGACGGCTCAGCTTGGACTTCGGAATGCCAAGAGCACGCCCGGCCGGTGCAAAGCCGCCGTGATCCACCACCTGGACGAAGAAATAAAGATCGTTTAAATCCTGCATTGCCGCTCCATTGTTCACAAAATAGGACACTGATGGCTGATTTTACCGCCTACTCAAGCCATCGTCCCTGCTCTATCCTTAATCCTGTCAAATAATCTCGCGTCCCGAAAGGAAGCAATCATGAAAAAAATCATAGGCGTCTATAGCGCTCCCCGTCCGCACTGGGTCGGCGACGGTTTTCCTGTGCGCTCCATGTTTTCTTATCAAAGCCACGGCAAACAACTCAGCCCCTTCCTGCTGCTGGATTACGCCGGCCCCGCTGATTTCAGCCCGGCCCAGCGTCCGCCAGGCGTAGGCTCGCACCCGCATCGCGGCTTTGAAACGGTCACCATCGTCTACAAGGGCGAAGTCGAACATCGCGACTCAACCGGCCAGGGCGGCGTGATCGGCCCCGGAGATGTGCAATGGATGACGGCTGGTTCCGGCATCCTGCATGAAGAATTCCACTCCGAAGCCTTCACCCGTTCCGGCGGTGCACTGGAAATGGTGCAGCTCTGGGTCAACCTGCCGGCCAGGGACAAAATGACCGCGCCCGGTTACCAGGCCATCGTCGACCGTGATATTCCTGCAGTCGCGATGCCGGATGGGGCCGGCACGGTACGCGTCATCGCCGGCGCCTACCAGGGCCATGCCGGACCGGCGCATACATTCACACCGATGAATGTGCTGGACGTGCACCTGAACCAGGGCAGCGTCACCGAGCTGCCAGTGCCGGACGGCTGGAACTCGGCCCTCATCGTGTTGCGTGGCACGGTGCTGGTCAATGGCGAAGCGGTCGCACGCGATGCGCAAATGGTATTGCTGGACCGCAGCGGCAGCGATGTCACGATTGAAGCCAATAGTGATGCTGTCGTGCTCCTGATCAGCGGCGAACCGATTGATGAAGCCATCGTTGGTCATGGCCCTTTCGTGATGAATACTCACGAAGAGATCGTGCAAGCGATAGATGATTTCAATAGCGGACGCTTCGCGCAAATTCCGCGTGAAGCCCATGCCGGATCCTAAGCGGTAACCGGTAGCTGCCAGCGCCAAGCCATGTCGTGCAAGCGACATGGCTTTTTTTATGGCTCGACTTCACCCGGCTCCGGATCACCATCGATGATCTGGAACTTGCGCATTTTTTCCCACAAGACCTTGCGGCTCATCTTCAAATGATTCGCCGTATCCTGGCGACGCCAGTTGTGCGCATCCAACGCTTCGATAATGCGATTGCGATCGGCGATATCCCACTTCTTGCGCGCCCCGCCCTGCTCTTCGATCTCGCATTCCACCTTCAAATCCTGCAAAGCATGGAATACACGCTCAATCGCGGGCTTGTCCCAATCGCCCAACTGGCGATGAATAATCGTGATGCGCTCCGCAATATTGCGCAGCTCCCTGACATTGCCGCGGAAGCGCGTGGTCGCCACCAAGCGCAGCAACCAGTCCGGGATTTCCGGCAAGGGTGAAGCATCACGCGCCGCATTTTTGAATATCTGCGTCACGATGCCGGTGAAGATTGCAATCTTGTCGACCTCGCCCCGTTCTTCCAGGCTGGGCACGCGCAACTCAATCACCGCCATCCGGTAATACAAATCGGAACGGAACATCTCTTGCTTCACCAGTTCGCGCAAATTGCGATTGGTGGCCGCCACCAGGCGGAACTCGACATTGATCTCAACGGCAGAACCAAGCCGCGTCACCTTGCTCTGTTCCAGCACGCGCAGCAATTTCACTTGCTGATAAAGAGGAAGGTCGCCAATCTCATCCAGGAACAAAGTGCCGTTATCCGCCTGCTCGAAATAACCCTTGTGTGCCAGCATCGCACCCGTAAACGCACCTTTTGCATGGCCAAAGAAATGCGACTCAAACAAGCCATCCGGAATGGCGCCGCAATTGACCGCCACAAAAGGCCCTTTACCATAACGCTGGTGATTCTCGTGCAGCAAGCGCGCGATGCGTTCCTTGCCGACACCGGTCTCACCGGCAATCAAGACATTCGAATCGCAATCGGCAAAGGCGACCGTTTCTTTCAGCAGCGTCTTCATCACATCGGATTCCGCAATCAGCGGATCCTTTTCCTGCATCGATTTCGTACTGCCGTGCAATTCACCGGCCAGGCCAAACACCAGGCGCCGCAATTCCGCGCAAGTGAAATCCAGCATCAGGATATGTGAGTACTCCGGCGGATACACGCGCGAATCATAAGCACGCGGCGCCTCGGCCACCCAGATCACCGGCATGCCGTGCGCCTTTTGCCAGTCATCCGCATTAAAGCGGCCACCGTCTATCATTGTTACCGAAATAATCGCAATCGATGGCGACAACTTTGGCTGGTCCGGCAGCATATCCATGCCGTCGGCGCGCATCACATCCACCTCGGCACTCACGAGGCAGCGGACGATGCGATCATAAATATCTGATTTACCTTCCCAGACGTAAATATCGATATTTTCCTGTGGCGCTTTAATTTTTTGCATTCTGTCTGTACACAACTTTCATCATTCGTTATTCAGGGCACGCACACTCGGCACTTTGCGATAGGCATCCACGCGGTCCTGCCGCTGCGACAGCAAATTGCGTATCTCCACCAGCCTCGCGTAAATATTGAAAGCCAGGATCAGCAACTCGCACATCAGGCGCCAGAACAGCAAGGACAACACGGTCGCAATCAGCGCCAGCAAAACACCGCCTATCCCGCGCTCCGGCATCTCGAAGGTGGCGAAGAAGCCACCGATGCCGGCGCTCACGATAATCAGTACACCGACCCAGTAAATCAGCTTGATCAAAAACGGTGCGATGAAATGATCGAAGCCGAGATAGCCGAACCACTTCGCGAAAGAGGATTTATTTTTCATGGGCAGGTATTTAGAGTCGTTATAGGACATTTAGTAAACCAATCTGACGTTGTCGCCGCCACCGCACTTAAGATCGATTAGGGTAACGTCGACCTGACCTAGGTTAATGCCAAATAGATTTTGCAATAGCACCGCAAGCTGATTTCCTAATGAAGTCAAGATAGGCTCCAATAACTTATCTACCAAACCAAGCAGTGAAAGAAGAACATTACTTATGCTGTTACCTCCACCTGTTTGGTTTCCAGATAACTGCGCTGCAAGCGCGCATTGATTGTAGTTCCCGCTAAATGCGCAGGCCAAATTACCAAGCAAATTCCCAAGCAAGTTACCCACACCCGTAAGCAATCCAGTCAATAAGTTGCCGACACCAGTCAACAATCCGATCACCCCAGCACTCAAAGATCCCCCCAACAAATTTTTAACCGTCTGATCCAAACTTTGGACAAAGGATTTCAATGCTTTAAGCGACACATCCAATTCCGTCACTGCCTTACTAAGTACGTTACCCGTCGCATCCAACAAATCTTTAGCCAATGTCGCATTCGTCACGCCACTTTGTCCTTTATCCAATAACTTACCCAACACGCTGCCGAGAACAGCTTTTGAAATATTCCTCAATGTCGTATTAAGATCTAACGGATTGCCACCAATAGTCTTAGGTCCGTCCTCCACCGACAATGTAATCGTTTCCTCATTAGGTAGTCCCTCGATATAGAAATGAGTAGAAAGACTCAAACCACCACTCAAAACCTTCAATAGCTCTTTATTGCCAAGGCTATCGTCACATGCTTTTGTCGTCGAAAAAGCCGAGGTTGCATTCATATCCCCGACACACACCTTCAATAGCGGAGCCGAAACTGCAATCCTGGCGGTATTGTGTCCATGTTCGTCCTTCTCTTCACACATCGCTTTAATCGTTCCTTTACCGTTGACTAGATCAATCGCCAATGGCAAATCAACTTTGAGAATCTTGGTAATAAGCTCAGATACAAGAGAACCATCATCAGTTTTGATATGACTAAATAGACGTACCTGTGATGTATACGCGGTGGTATCAATCCCACCAATACCAATTGACGGGCGCTCAACAATACCAATTTTGGTATCCGCACTTATGACTCCTGGAATAGTCGCGCCAAGGTCTGCGGCAACTGAATTGCTGCTATTTGCAATAATGATGGCCGTCGTCAACAATTGGGGGGCCTTGATATTTGCCTCCAACGCGGCTTTCCCGTTTGCCGTATCCAGCATTGTTAATAGTCCATGGCCGCTACTATCTGTAAGTAATTTGACTTGTCCAGTTTGGATACCAAGCGCATCTATTAAGTCGTTTTGCCCCCCTACTGTTTTGATCGCGCTAAGCAAATCACTCAAAGGGCAAATACCACCTGGACAGGTAGCATTACCAACTGAAACCGTGTTTTTTATGGTTGCCACATCAGCCGTTAACGGAATATTGAATCCCAAAGCAGCAAGTAAGCCTCCGGTTGTTACCTTTGCATTTGCCACTCCATCGTATGAGACTAATGAGGTGCCTTTTATATCAACACCCAGATCTGAAAGAATCTTGGGGACGGCGCCGCCATCAATGCGTAACAATCGCGACTCAACCGAAAAAACGGCAATCGGCGTATCCGCAGTCGCTATTGCAGAAGCTGATACATTCCTGTTGGCCCAGGCACCAAAAAAACTACGGAATGAGCGATTCAACCAGACGCTCACTGCCGTTGGGGTGACATCGCCAGCCGCATAAACGGTGTAATGTGGAGCCGTAGCATTTTTCACCGGATCCCAGCTACCGCAAGTAGCCACAAACTCGCTATCAGAAAACCCCTGTGTAACCTGCTGATTCGCATTTGATTTCGCGACTGCCAGCGCCGATGCACAGGGTGCAGTGTCTGCGGGAGTCCTTGATAACTGCTGCGCGCCGGCCAGTGCCGCCAGGTCCGCGACCTTCTGCAGATCACGCTTCTGAAAAAAAAGATAACCAATGTCTATCGATGCCAGTGCAATGACCACTGTCGATATCACTATGGCGGCCATCACAACAATCGAACCGCGCTGACGCACTGAGGCCGTCCCGCGCGCAGGCGCAGTTTGATGTAGCGAACGAGATCGTAGCGAGGGTTTCATACATCACCGATCAGCTAGTTACTGACCACTGGTATTGCTTTTGCTGACCGCGCGCTCGAAGGATTCCGGAATTTTGTATTTGAAGCTGTCCTTATAACGCTCCCAACTCAGCGAGCTGGTAGCCCCCAGCATCGGCAATGCCGCGCCGGCCATGCTGCCGTCAGCCTGCATGGTAAGCAGGGAAGAAGTCGCCTCGCCTATCTTCCGCGCAGCAGGTCTTTCCTGCATTAGGGGTTCCTGTGCAGCCGCGGCTTCCTGCGCATTAGCTGCTGATGCAAAGCAGAACAGAATCGCCAAGCACGCATATGCCCCAGGCCGTCCGGTATTTAAGAATAATTTATTCATATATCCTCCTTGATGTTCCGTGCGCACCCTGCGCCTCGCTACTCGCTACTCGCTACGCGCGACGACGCCGGAACTCGGTGGCAAGAGCTGCATTTGCAACTGCAGTTGCATGCCGTTTCCGCCAGCCACCACCGGCAATACGCGATTGTCAGGCTCTGCTTGTTTACTCAATTGCACATGGCGTTTGCTGATTGCATCCTTGCGTTTAAATATTTCAGCGCGGACATCCGCTGGCATATTCGCCTCTTTCATCAGCGATTCCGCTTTAGGTTTGTCGCCAGAAAGCAGGAAAAACAAAGCCAGGTTGCTGATCACTTTGCGGTTTCCCGGCGCCAGCTCGACTGCCTGCATCAATGGCACCCGCGCGGCATTGCTGTCGCCGTCATTGAGCAAGGCGTAACTCAAATCGCTCAGGACGATGGCATTGGTCGGATTGATGCGGCTGGATTCACGCAGATTGGAAATTGCAGTCACGGAATTACCGCGTTGCGCCTCCAGTAGCCCAAGTCCATGCCAGGCAGCCGCAGCTTCGGGGCCACTCAATAATGCTTTGTATTGTTTTTCTGCCGCATCGTCCTGGCCGGTTGCGCGCAAGGCATCCGCATACAGGCGCTGCACTTCGGGAGTGGTGCCATAGCTTTTTTGATAGGCGTCGATGTGGGCGATGGATGCGAAGTACATCGAGCGCTCCTGCATTTTCTTGATCATGTCCAGATAGACTTGTTTATTGTCCAGCGCCGGCCGGTCCAGCTCCGCCTGCTGACGCTGCAAGGCTTCGTCATTGCGTAGCGCATATTCATTTGCCGGCGAATTCAAACTGGAACAGCCGGTGCAAAGAACCAGCAAGCCGAGCGCGATGCCGCTTAATTTTTGCAATTTCATGAGCCGCCTCCCATTTTTGACAGCGTGCGTATGATCGCCAAAAAGCCAGCGCCGCCCGTAATAATCAGCAATGCAGGCAATAGCGCCAACACCATCACCCCGGTCATCTTGACTGTCAGCTTGCCGACTTTTTCTTTCATGTCCAGCTTGCGCTGCTCGCGCAGGCGATCGCTGAACTGCTGCAAGGGCTGCTGCACCGCGCCGCCATAACGGTCGACCTGGACAATCAGGCGCGCCACTGCACTCATGTCTTCGTTTTCAAAAACACTGGAGAAGCGGCGCAAGGATTGTTCGCGTGTCCGGCCGTTCTGATATTGCTGTGCCGCGATCTGCAATTCCTTGCCCAGGACAGGCAGCGAAGTGGAAAATTCGTTTTCCACTACATGCAGGCTTTGATCGATAGACATGCCTACGCCCTGCAATAAACGCAAGAGGTCGATCAGCAGCGGCAACTCTTCAGTGGCTTGCTGGCGCCTTTCCTTCGCGCGTATCTGCATGACCCATTTCGGTCCCATATAACCCAATGCGAAACCGAAAAAGATCGCCAGCATCAATGTTTGTATGGATCTTTCAGAAAAGAGTAGCCACGCCAAGATAGGCAAGCCGATACCAAGCAATACCCGCGTCGCGAAAAACAGGGTCTTGCCGCGGCTGTCGTTCACGCCGCATTGGTCCAGCAGTGTCCGGTCTTCAGGCGCGACCAGTTGTTTGCCCAGCGGTGTATCCACCCAGTGCGCCATGTAAGCCAGGAAGGCATCCATCCAGCGCCGCAGCACAGGCCCTTCCGGCGATTTTTCCACGCCCGGATGTTCCTGCACATCTATCATTTTTTCCAGCGTCCTTTCACTGCGCATGAATTGCCAGAGTTGACGCAGTAAGACACTGCCAACCAGCAAGGCTGCCGCCGCAAACAAAAGTATCGACAAGACTTGAAGTAGATGCGGGCTCATATTGTTCTCATACCGATTTGGCCAGGCGATACAACCAATAAGCACCGATAGCTTCCAGCACCACCGCGAAAATCAGCAGATTTTTTCCAATCGGATCTTCCAGCATGGTGACAAACATCCGGTTATTGAAGATCACCATAAAGACGCCAAGTCCAATCGGCAACAAACCCAGCACCCAGGCCGACAACCTGGTCTCGGAAGACAAGGCCACCAATTCATTTTGCGAATACTCACGATCCCGCATGAAGGCGGCCATGCGTTCCAGCACGGTATCGGCGCGCCCGCCAAAGCGCAGCGCAACACCGATGACGGCTGCAATCAACTCCAGTTCCTGCAAGCGGAACACCCGCGCTTTCTGCACCAAGGCGTGCTCCAGATCCATCCCGGCTTGCACCATGCGGTTACTGCGATCCAGCAGTTCGCGCAAAGGTTCTTCGGTCGTCAGTACCGTGGCCTGGAACGCCGATTCCAGGCTATTGCCAACAATCGTCAACCTGACCATGGTGTCGAGAAAGGCTGGCAATTGCCGCACCATCTTTTGATGGCGGCGCGTCGCCTTGAGCCATAAACGGAAATAGCACAAGGTCACGTAGAGGAATATCGTGCCGATCGCGGACAAGACGCCGCCAAATACGGCAGCCAGCAAAGTCAGGACGATGCCCGGCACGAACAAGGTCAGATAAAAAACCGGCGTAGTCGCTATTCCGGCACGCAAACAGAATTTGCTCCATGCATTCGAATCGGCAGGAGGTTTTTTCATCGCCTGCTGCTCCAGCTCCTCAATCGTCAGGGGCTGTACCTGCTCCATGCTGCGTATCTGCTGATCGACGAAAGCAGACGTTGCATCCTGCTGCTGATGCAGGCGTGCGTTCTGCCATAGCACGATGCCGCCGGCGAACAACAATATCGCTGCAGCAAGCATCCATAGCGTCAAGGCAGACATGATTAGCCTCTCTTTTGCGGGTTGCCGCCATTCGGCGCCATTTGCCGCCTTTTTTGCAGCTTCGGCGAATGCGGTTGTATGCCGAGCGACACCCAGCGATCTTTTTCTTCGCCGTCCGGGCCGTTGAAGCTTTCGTGCCGATACAGTTCCTGCGTCGTGATGATGTTGTCACCGACGCCGGTAATCTCGGTGATGGAGACAATGCGGCGGCGGCCACTCGACAGGCGTCCGATCTGCACAATGAAATCGATGGCGCCGGCGATCTGGCGACGCAAGCTGGATTCACTACCCTGGAAGCCGGCGAAACCTGCCAGCATTTCAATCCGGTGCAGGCATTCGCGCGGGGTATTCGCATGTATGGTCGCCATCGAACCGTCATGGCCGGTATTCATCGCCTGCAACATTTCCAGCACTTCGGCCCCGCGTACCTCGCCGACGATGATGCGGTCCGGCCGCATGCGCAGGCTGTTGCGGATCAGGTCGCGGATAGTCACCACACCGGTTCCTTCAAAACTGCCTATGCGTGATTCCAGGCGCACTACATGCGGATGATTCAATGACAATTCGGCTGTGTCTTCAACTGTCACCACCCGTTCATTTTCCGGCAGGAAGAAAGCCAGTGCATTCAATAGTGAAGTCTTGCCGGAGCTGGTACCGCCGGAAATCAGGATATTGCAGCGCGCTTTCACCGCACTTTCGAGCAAGGCAAACAACTCGTCATTCAAGGTACCCAATTGTTGCAAATCACTGGGCTTCAAGGGATCGCGGCGGAATTTACGGATAGAGACCATAGGGCCGTCAACCGCCAGCGGCTCGATCACCACATTCAGGCGTCCACCATCGGGCAAGCGTGCATCGACCATGGGATTCGATTCATCTAGCCGACGTCCGAGCGGCGCCAGGATACGACGCACGATGCGCAGCAAATGATTATTGTCAGTGAAGCGCAAGGTCTCGCGTTGCAAGACCCCATGGCGCGATACGAAGACATCGTTATAGCCGTTGATCAGGATATCTTCGACGTCACCGTCAGCCAGCAAATCTTCCAGCGGCCCCAGCCCGGCCAGTTCCTTGGTCAGTGCGTCGGCAATCAGGCGCACTTCATTTTCATTCAGCGGGATGCGGCGCAAGCGCACAAAGCCATCGACATCGAGATTGACGAATTGCTGTATCGCCGCGCGTGACCAGCGCCCGAACTCGGCACCTAGCTCTTCAATCCGCGTCAGCAGATTGTCATATGCCGCGGTTTTGATGTCCTGGAACCTTTGTGTATTAACAAAGGCGTCGTCCTCATTGGCCAATCCCACTTGATCGCTCATCTCGTTATGCCTCTATCCCGGCCACCGCCGTTGTATGTTTATGGCTTGAGCAAACCTGATACCCAGCTCGACAACTTGTTTGCATGCTTTTCGGCATGCGGATTCAACAGTTTTTCAGCAAGATCCTGAATCTCACGCACGTATGGATCGTGCTTGTTCACTTCGTGTAATAACTTTCCCTGATTGGCACTACTCATCAAGCGCAATGTGCATTCCGGCAGCACGGCTGCCAGCGGTAAACCGAATCGTTCGGCAATCTGCGGCGCACTCATGCCGTAACGGATGTCATAGCGATTGACGATCAGTTGACGCCGGCTGGTGTCTCCACCGCGTTTATTGAATTCCTTCAGCATCGATGACAGGGAAACCAGCGCACCGGCGCTTTGGTCCGTCACGAACAAAACCTGGTCTGAAGCATTCGCCATGCACTCCACCAATTCCAGATCGGTAAGGCCGCCGAGGTCCAGCACCAGTACATCGAAGTAGAGACGCAATTGAGTAAGCAGTGACAGCACATCCTCATGCGAGATACCGACCATTTCCTTGAGCATGCGTGGCAGTGAAATGACTTTGATACCGTTATGGCTATTGGTCAGCGCCGTCTGGATCAGGGTCCTATCCATGCGATGACGATTACGCAGCGTATCGATAAAGCTATAGGTGCCGGCGACGTTCAGATAGAGCTGGCCATCCCCTGCAGGCAAGCCGAGATCCAGCAAACCGATCTGGTAATCCTTGTGCTGTGCTGATTTGCGCAGTTGCAGCACGTCTGTCAGATGTACCGACAAGGTGGTACTACCAACCCCGGCCCTTGCGCCCAGCAAGGTAATCAGCGTGCCCTGGATTGCCACCGCAGGCGTAGCAACCGCTGCCACCAGTTTGTAGATAACGTCGTGCGCTTCTTCTACCGGTGCGGTCATGTCGATGAAGTGATGCACGCCGGCGCGCAAGGCGGCGACCGCGCCCTCCGGATAATCCATGGTGCCGACCGCAACCACCGGTACCTGCGGCAATTTGCTTTTCATCATTTGCGCCAGCGCGATCATATCGGCCGTGCAGTTGGCGGCGCTATCACCGCAGTTCCCGGAAAAATCCAGCAAGACCAGGCGCGGCTTGCATTCGGCGACGCGCGCCGTCAGCAAGGCAATCGGTGCCAGCTCCTGCTGCACCACATGCCATTCTTTCAGCGCGTGCGCCAGCCAGCGCAGATGCACGCCATTCGACGAGCAAAAGACAAAACGATTGCTGTCATTCTGCGCTGTTTCACGCTGCAGCCCTTGTTGTTCCATGAGCTTTTCCAAAGATTGCTTCTCCACTTTTTTACTTTGAAAATCCAGGTAAATCATCGCGCCCCGCGGCGCCCATCACATAACTGCCCCAGGCATTGGCCGGGGTATCGCGTCGCTCCTTGTCATCACCAGGCAATGGCAGCTGCGCGCCTTTGACAATGGGCTTGACCAGATGCGGCGTCGCAATGATCACCAGTTCCTTTTCATCCTGGTTGTATTGCATGCTGCGGAAGAATGGCCCGAGGATAGGCAGGTCACCCAGGAAGGGGACTTTGTTCACATTGGATTTGGTGGTTCGGGAAACCAGGCCGCCGATCACGAAACTTTCACCATCGCCAAGCTCCAGCGTGGTTTCCGTACGGCGCGTGGATATCGCCGGGATCATCATGTTATTGGTCACGATCGCATTGGCATAATCAAGGTCACTGGCTTCGGGTGCCACTTTCAGCGCGATGCGATTCGCAGACAGAACGGTGGGGGTAACCGTCAAACCGATACCAAAGGCTTTATAGACAATGGTGGTGGTACCAAGGCCGCCGGACTGTGGCACCGGCAATTCGCCACCGGCCAGGAAGCTGGCACTTTGTCCCGACAAGGCAATCAATGAAGGTCGCGCCAGCACGCGCGCCAAACCGTTTTGTTCTATCAGCTTGACCCTGGCATTGACGCTGGTGCTGCCCAACAGGTTAAAGGCTTGCGATACCGGCGTTTGCACGGTCGAAGACAGGATAGTGGAAAAATTATTCAGGCCAAAACTGAAAGTCGCACCACGGTTTTGATTGAAGATGAAATCAAAACCGGCTTCCTTCAGGACATTGCGACTGAACTCCACGATCTGTACATCGATCTGAACCATGCCGGTGGTGGCGACAGTGGATGTATCCAGCAACTTATCTTTTCCTACTGCCTGCGTTCCGGCCGCCACGGTGTTTGCATGCGATAACAATGAAGGGGATTGCCCGCGCAAGCTGGCACTATCAGTATTGATTTGCAGCTCGGCGCCCTCTTCCGGCAACAAACCCTGCAATGCACTTTGCACCGAGACCTGCCAGACCTTGGTCGGGCCATTGCGCTGCCAGGCGGTGACGCTGGTATTGCCCGGCTTTTTACCCACCAGCATGATGCTGCCCGGACGTTTGCTGGAACCCTTGATAATCACAACGTCCGCTACTTCCGGATCCGCCACGGCGATCCGCTCCAGATCAGCAGGCGTTTTCAGTTGTAGTTGTTCGCGTACCCTTACCGTCAGATTCATATCCTCCGACCATGCAGGAAATGAAGTCAATCCGACCACCAGCACCAAGACATTAAATATTTTCATTTGTCAGCCGTCCGCTCAGATTATCGATAATTGGTTCAGGGTTTAGAAACTGACGTTTTCCCTCTGCGTTCCTTTAATGACCTCTAATGTGTTCGACGATCTGCTTTGTGTCTTGCCGGCGGAACTGCTTACCGCGGTGTACGGCCGGGTGGTGCTGCCACTCCCGGCCCAACTGGACAGATCAACCCCGGCATAAGCCTGGTTGTCACCCGTCTTCAGCTCTTCCTTATCCGCTTGCGACAAGCCACTGCGTTCGCGCAAAACGCTTTTTGGCTCAGGGAAGAGACTCATATCCGCCACCCCCGCATCATCAGGATGGCGCAATACCAGCGTCAGACGCCCGTTTTGCGCCGCCAACAAGAGTTGATTGACTTGCTCGATAGGTGTCGCGAGTACCGCCGTCCTTGCCTGCGACTGCTGTGTAGTCTGGCTATTGGCCAAGGCATTCGGACTAGCCTGTGCTTCACCCATCGTCGCCGCGCCGTAGGTCAACACGCGTCGACGCGATGCCAGCAAACGCGACTGTCCGATATCGACGTCATTGCCTTTTTTGAGGGTAAAGAAGACATCGACATAATCACCGGCGGCAATCCGGTTGCCGACGCCAACCACTTCATCGACCGAGATCGCGACGGCGCGTTCACCTTCAGCGAGTTTCAAGGCCAGGCCTTTTATCAGTTGCTCTTCGGTGACCAGGGTGTCCGCCGCTATTTCTACCGCAGGAACCTTGCCTATGACATCGGCTGCATTCGCATAGGTGCCATTGGCGGTCATTGGCAAGGTGACCAGCTTGACGCTGTCTGCCGTGATCTGTTTGCCCTTTTCCAGTTTCTTTGCAGCCGCCACCACTGCGTATTCAGCCGCCTTGGGTTGCTCCGCCATCTTTACTTCTACCGGCGGCGGCGGTGGCCTATGCCCCATCCACCATGCAAGCGCAGCCAAAGTCACTGCCAGCAAGACAAGAATTACCGCGATGATCTTCGTGAGCTTATTCATGAGCGCTTGCTTCTTTATAGTGGTTTTTATTAATCGATTTGGATAATTGCCTTACTTTCCAATTTGCTTGGGACCACAACCCGCATCAATGGGCCAAACAACAGGGGGACTAAAGGATTGAGCGCATAACCCGCATAGGTAACGGTCACGGTATAACAGCGAACGCCAGCATTATTGTTGTCCGAGCTACTGTAGGGACAGGTTGAAATTCCTTTATCCACGGTTAAACGGGGTGCCAGCCAGTGTGCGGCACTGCCGGTTCCAATCGCGGCGTTCACTGCGTTCGCCCCCCTGTCCTCATCCGAAGCAAAACGCAATGCGGCACGTGCTCCTTCGGCAGCGGCGAGCGTAATTGATTGCTGCGCCACAAAAATCATTCCATAGGTAAGGATTGCGTAAAAAATCAGAAAAAATAATGGGAAGACGAGAGCAAACTCGATCGCTGCCGCACCATTCTCATTTTTAGAAAAAGGCATTTTTTTATTCATTGCCCCCTCCACATCAGCACCAGATAAATAATCACTCCGATTGCCAGGTATGCCGCGTACGGAATTCCTTTGCGCCCCTGGCGCGCGTTCAACATGCGCTGATACATACTGCTGCCACCGACTTGCTGCATCAATCTGTACAAACCTGATGGCATGATCGATAGCCATATTTGCGCGCTATAAAACATCACTGCATGCAAGCCCGCGATAAGACTCCCGATCAAGCACGCCACAAACAAAACCTTCAATCCCAATAGCGCGCCTAATACCACCAAAAACTTGACATCCCCCGCGCCCATTGCGCGCAACGCGTACAAAGGGACAAACACTATCAACGCGATGGCAGTACCAAGCAGCGACTGCCTTATATCTATTCCCGCGTATCCACTACCTGTCGCGATCATGTACCCGGTGTGTACCAGCAGCGCCAGCAAAAGCAGGCTGTTGGGTACACGCCGGAACAGGACGTCATAAACGATGATGGCAACACATAGAAGAAGCAGGAATGCAATCATCGGCAATGACTACACCAGAAAATCTGGTTTAACTACCTACCGCGGTTGCAAGTGCATTCGATATGTTGTTGAAAAGGGTCTGCAGATTGCCACCTATCAATCCCACGGCGGTCGCAATCACGACTGAAATCAGCCCCACAATCAGCCCGTACTCAATCGCCGTAGCACCTTCTTCGTCTTTCATAAAACGGATAATTTGGTTTTTCATTTCATGCTCCTGTTTCACATCAAGATAGATTTCATTTCGCTTTAAGCGATGCGCTCAGCAGAGCCATCGCCTGTCTTTTGTCGCAATGTCTTCTGTTCGTTTTCGATGTCAGACTCCTTTCTCCAACACAGCCTTTGCTATCAATAAGAAACGCTTTGCTCCCCATATTGGCCATCTCTTTTCTGACACGATGGCCTTGTCTTATCCTGTGCTAATCCAGTTGATACGAATATCCAAGGTTGAATCTCGGCGCCCGCTTGCTGGCGTTGATCGGTATCTCGCCGACCGGTTGCGCAATCGACAGGTCCAGTGAGTAATGGCGCAGATCGGTGAAGCGCACGCCGGTGCCAACCGATGCAATCTCGCTGTGCGTCAGGCGGCCTGCATTCACGTACACCTTGGCAGCGTCTGCCAGCACATAAGGCTGGATTCTTTTCACATAGCTGCCGTCGTAAGGAAATGCCTTGTTGAATTCCAGCGATGCGCCCCAGCCCTTGTCACCGGCGATTTCACCAACCGGATAAGCGAGGCCATACAGCTTGGCACCGAAGCTGACCTGTTCCGATAGCGGCAGGATGTTGCTGCTGTATTGCCCCATGCCGCTGACCGTGATGCCATAGCCGTTTGCGAATTGATTGCTTTGCGTGAAGCTGCCCTTGATGCGCAGGAAATCGAGGTCGATATTGCCGTTGACCTGGCGTGCACCCATGCTATCGAAGCCCTGGTAGACGCCGAGCGACCATTGCGTGCTGCTGCGATCGGATACTTCGGTTGAGGTGAGTTCCAGGCTCAGCGCGCGGATATCCGAACTGAATTCGATACTCGGTGCCGGCGCAGGTACGTCCAGCGTGTAGCGTGATGAGTTTTTGACCGCATAAATACCGCCGGATAGTGTCAGGCTGCGCGTAGGCTTCAGTATCAATGGATAGCTGAGGTTGGCGCTGACGCGTTGCGTCTTGGTTTGATACCGTGATTGCAGCTGTTGCGCGGTAAGCGCCTGGTTCTCCGGCTCACCCTTGTAGTCGGACAAGGTGACCTGCAACAACATGCCCTGCCAGCGTATCGGCTGGATGTAGTTCAAGCCCACATATTCTTCACGCGAAGGTCCGCGCGGTGCAATCGTACTCAGCGTGACTTGTTCACCGAGCGGCGTCAAACCGTTTTCGGTGACGCTGAAGATACCGCGCAGCGACGAGGTCGCAGTATCGACGGCGAATGAAGTCGTGACTGGTTTACGGCTGACATCAAGCGTCATTTCGGAAGCGCCATCGGTGTTTTCCGGCGGCCGTACGGTAGCCTTGATGCGCATGCCTGGTTGCAGGCTGAGGACGCTGGTGATGCGATCAAAGGTCGCGCGGCTGAGCGGACGGTCTGCCTTGAGCTGCTCTGCGATATTCCTCAGGCGCTCTTCCGACGCGCCGGGATTGCCTTCTATCTTGACGCTGCTGACATAACCTTCGACGACGTTGATTTCAACGATATTGTCTTTGAAGCTTTGAGCTGGCACGAAGGCAAATGAGAGCGGATAACCTTTGGCCTGGTAAATTTGCGTGACCTTGTTCGCCGCCTGCAGCAACTCGGCCACTGTCACTTCGCGATTCGTCAGCGGTGAAAATTCTGCTGCGACCAATTCGAAGGGAATGCTTTCCACACCGGCGATCTTGAAGCGGGAGGGAACGATGCGACTCATCAGCAAGCGTTGCATCGCCGGATCCAGCGCTTGCGGCTGGATATCAACGGTGACGGTGGGTGCCGGACTGGGGTCGAGCTTGGGCAGGTTATCGAGAGGATTACCCTGGCCAGCGCTACGCGCGTCTGCAGCACTGGCATGCGGCATCAAGGCCAATTGACCCAGCGCGCTTGTCAGACAGACCGCGACCAATCTCTCGATGAATCTTTGCATACAGTCCCTTTGTCAGCATGCTGTCCCGCATGCGTGCTTCAAGTACTACATATCCCGATGTCACTGTGCCGGCTGCCGGCACTTCACTTCAGCTTAGTTGCTAAATGGCAAGAGTCAATTCACTGATTACACCCGTAAACTTGTGCATCTTTTTATGCTTCTTTTTGTAAGTGCTTACTGACGGCATGACACTTTGAACAAGCACTACATAAAAAAGCACATAAAAAATACGCGGATTGTTAACCCAGTGAAGTTGCTTTAAAGAATGAGCGTGTCCGGCTGCCCTGAACATCCCATAAATGCGGTATTTTTGGAGAAAAGCGACAAAAAATATTTCTACGAATCAATACTTTAAGGAAAACTTCTCATAACTTGCACCAACATTGTTCACGCTCGTCAACACCGCATGGGCAGGTTCGCCGTGTCAGCATAAGAATCCTCCTCGTTTAAGTATTCGGCTGCTGCAGTCTTCTACGTAGTTCTGTTTATGACGTCAGATTCCTGTCACCCCATCCCCCGCCTTTATTCTTACCTGTCCCACTCGTGCAAAATCCTGATCACAAGGATCAGGATTTGCCGAGGTCAGAACGAAGCTCTTATTTTTTGCCGAGCAAACCACCGAGCAGCGAAGCCACCGTATTGGTCACAGGTGCCAATACATTGGTGGTGCCTGTTGCTCCTGTTGTGCCACCCACAGTACCGCCCACCAGTGGTGTAACGATAGGGTTGACGATGCTGGTGACAGGCGACAACAAGCCGCCTGCGCCGGCACCACCAGCCACACCACCGAGCAATGGGTTAACAATGTTGGTGACTGGTGCCAGCAAACCGCCTGTACCGGTACCGCCGGTCACACCGCCCAGCAATGGATTGACGATAGTGGTGACAGGAGCCAACAAGCCGCCCGTACCCGTGCCACCGGTCACGCCACCCAACAGTGGGTTGACGATATTGGTAACAGGAGCCAGCAGGCCACCTGCACCAGCGCCACCGCCGACACCACCGAGCAATGGATTAACGATGCCGGTAACTGGTGCCAACAAGCCACCGGTTCCCGTACCGCCGGTCACGCCACCCAGCAATGGATTCACAATGTTCAGCACTGGTGAGAGCAGATTGCCGCTGCCCGTGCCGCCACCAATACCGCCAAGCAGCGGATTCACCAGGGTTGTGATTGGTGTCAGCAGGTTGCCGACGTCAGCGCCACCACCGATACCGCCCAGGCTGCCTCCCAGCAGCGGATCAACAATGGTGAAAACCGGTGCCAGCAAATTGCCATCGCCAAGACCACCGCCGATGCCACCCAGGCCACCACCCAGGAGCGGATTGACGATACTGATTACAGGCGACAACAGATTGACCGTACCGCCTTCGCCGCCGACACCACCCAGCAGGTTACCAAGCGAGAAGGAGCCGGAAGCGCCGTCCGTGCCATGCAGCAGGATGCCGGCGATAGAGACTGTATTACCGGTCGTGATTACTGGATTGCCCAGTTTATCCACCACCGGCAAGCCGCTGGTTTTGACAGTGCCGCCGACTTTGCTCACGGTGCCGCCGAGGGTAATCAGTAAGTTGCTGACTGGTTGGCCCAGGCCGGTAGTTTTACCAAGCGACTGCGTCAGTGTCGTGACCTGGCTGGTCAATGGCACGATGGTGTGGCTCAGGGTTTTGGTTACTTGTTCTACTGGTCCGGTAGACAGGACTTGCGTCAAAGGCACCGATACATTGGAAACCGTTTCACCGACCTTGGTCACCAAGCCGCCAACAGGAGCAGTTACCGGAGCCAGCGCCGCCAGTTGGCCGGTGCCCAGATTGCTGACCAGTTGTCCTGCGCTTTGTACTGTCACGCCGGTTTGATCAACGACATTGCCGGTGTTGGCAACTGTCACGCCGACCGGGTTATCGATCAGGCCCATTTGGCCCAGGCCTTTACTGATGCCGGTGCCAAGCGTGGAAACGATACCGCCACCTTCGACGACAACATTACCCAAATCGCTTTGCGTTTGTTTAGGTACGATAGGCAGGTTCAGATTAGCAACTGCTTCACCGGCGCCGGATACTGCGTTACCGGTTGAGGTAACGATATTGCCGCCGCCGTTTGCGATTTGTCCGGTTGGCGTTGCGGTCGGTGTTGCTTTGGCTGTGACACCTCCGCCAAGGCTGGCACCGGTGGAACCGCTGCCGGTAGAAGAACAGCCCGCCATCAAAAGAACTGCGGACAAGACTGCCAGGCTTGTAATGCTTTTGTTCAGTTTCAGATTCGTGTTCATGTTCGTTCTCCCTCGTTGTAATTCAAAATTAAATTGAAGAGCCCCCGTACTTTCCAAGTGGCAAATTGCATGCCAATCGAAAACCAGGTTTTTGCTGCTCTTGATTATTTTTTTGGTTTTGAAAAAACCACTTAAGAATCAATTGCTTGGAAGGAAAATTATTAATACGACATTGCTATTTTTATCACTAAAAATAACTTGCTCCGTGTTACTTGTAACGTAACGTTCGAAACAAAATGTTCTGGATTTCGGGATTTTTCGACGCTGGATTTGCGTCAGGCACAGCGCATCAAGGGCCAGTGTTTTGCAGTGCCGCGCACAAGATCAGTGTGCACACATGCAAACAAGGCGCAGGCGGTATTGCCGAGGAAGACGACGGAAGAGGAATTACGAAAAGAGGAGGGAAGCCGAAGCCGGCATGCAGCTTCGGGCAATCAGGCGCTGCAGCGCTTACCTAGATTTTCATTTCCAGGTAAGTGTAGATGTAATTCGAACCGCCATTCACATCACCCAGCAAACGGGATGAGCCAAAAATCCCGGAGCGATGCGACACGCCGAGGCCGATATACGATTCCTTCAAGCGTGCCGAACCAATCAGATCACCGAGGCTGACGTCGATGGTCGGATCCAGGTAGTTCAACAAACGCGAAGTAGGCCGATCCCGCGCGGCCTGGCTGCTGACTTCCGTATAAGGCACACGGTTGGCAAAGGAAACACCCAGCCCCCAGCCGAGGCGCGTCTTGACCTTGTGATTCCATGGCAGGCCATAGTAATAAGCTTTCATGAACAAATCGGCCTGGACGCCGTTCGCCTGCAGATTGCGGTCATTGTGATAAACCAGGCCGGCATAACCAACGAAATCGAGCGGCCAGCCGTTCAGCTTTTCAATGAAAGGCTTACCGATGTGTACACCGGTGATACTGGTCGGATTTACATTATCCAGGTCTGCGCATTTAAACGTCAGGATGCGCGCCAGGTGACAGCCGTCATCAGCCGCGCGGCCATACAGCACGCGCACATAGGTCGGCGTCTTTTCATCTGCCCACATTTTTTTGTAGCTGCCGAAGTCGTAAGCGGCACCAACAAAGAAAGATGGCTGCAAACCGCGCCGCACGATCGGGCTGTCCTGCACCTTGCCGTCAAACGAAGTGACAGAAGCACCGGCCAGCAAGCGCCAGCGCTCGCTTAAATCATAAGTGCCATACAGATTCAGCGAAACATTGGTGCCCGAACCCGGCGCATAAGCCGGACGGCCGGCGACCGCTTCATTCGCACGCACACCGTAGTAGTAATTATTGAGTTTGGCATCGCGCATCGAAATGTTCAGGCTGGGACGCAGGGACAAACGACCGGAGCGCCAGTCATATGCATACTCCAGCGCCAGCTCGGTACCGTTGGAGGTGTTACTCACATCGTGCATGATGGACGCATACAAAGTGCCCCACGGCTGTTCGTAGCGATAGGTAAAGCCGAGGTCCACACCAGTGCTGCGCACTTCCATGCCATCCAGCGACGACACCTTTCCGGCTTCGGGAAAACCTTCGAGGCGGCGCTTGAAATACATATCAACGCGCTGCTCGCTACTCGGCACGAACTTGATACCGATACGATTGGCCTGCATCGAAACGTGTTCGCCCTCATACAAATAAAGCGGCAGCAAATCCTGCCGGGTACCGCCACCGACATAAGGCGAGCTTTCAAAGCGCGTCACGAAACCAAGCCCGGCACCACCTGCTTCGGTAATCAGATCGCTGAACGGGCTGGCGGCAGTCTGCGCCTGTGCGCTCCATGCCGCGGATAGTCCAAGCACGGAGAGCGCTATATTGCGCCAGGCTTTACTGCGGTGCGGGGAAAATGACAGCATCAATATGTCTCACTTCAATGGTTATACAAATCTCGATAAAACGACGGTCATCAGCATGCTATCGGCCTATACCTGCGCGCCGCGCATCCTCGACGAGCGTAAAGTCAGCCACGCTATAAACAAGGCCAGCAACGCACACGCCGCGATACCTGCCACCATGGGCCGCGCCGCACCATCAACAAAGAGACCGGTGATTGCCATGACAGCAGCACCTGTCACAAATTGCAAGGTGCCCATCAAAGCCGAAGCGGTACCGGCAATCGTGCCGTGCTCTTCCAATGCCAGCACGGTCGTGGTCGGTATCACCAGGCCGAGGAAGCCGAAACCGACAAATAACATGACCAGCATGACGTCCAGACGTTCAATACCAAGCAGGTTAATCGCCAGCAAAGCCGTCATCACCAGTGCATACGCGGTCACTGCCACCTTCACTACCGGCACCAGTCCGAAACGCGCACTCAGGCGTCCGGTGAATTGCGAGACGCCGATAAAGGAAGCCGCATTCGCGGCAAAAGCGATGCTGTACTGACGTGGCGTGAGTCCATAATGGTCGATCAGGATGAAAGAGGAATTCGCCAGGTAAGCAAAGAAACTGGAAATACCAAACGCGCCTATGAATACCAGGCCGAGGAAGTGCGGCTCCCGCAGCAGCAAGGCATAAGCACTGAGCGCACTGCGCACGCTGCTATCCACCCGCTGTTCACGCGGGCGTGTTTCTGCCTGGCTGGTCGCCAGCAATATCAAGGCCAGCACCGCCGCTACCGTCACTGCCCAGAACACACTGCGCCAGCCCCACCATTCAATCAGCAAGCTGCCGGACAGTGGCGCCAGTATCGGCGACACGCTGAAGACCAGCATCAGCAAGGACATCAGGCGCGCCGCATCATTGCCGGTGTGCAGGTCGCGCACGACTGCGCGCGGGATGACCATGCCGGCACTCGCACCCAGGCCCTGCAGGAAGCGCAGCACAATCAGGGTTTCAATATCCGGCGCCATCGCGCAACCGACGCTGCATACGGCAAACAGGGCCAGGCCGAAATACAGCGGCGGCTTGCGCCCCACCATATCCGAGATCGGGCCATAAATAATCTGGCCTATGCCCAGCGAGATAAAGAAAGCCATCAGGCTGGCCTGCACCGCACTCATGGACACGTCCAGCGTCTGGCCGATCGATGGCAAAGCCGGCAAATACATATCGATGGCGAACGGACCAATGGCGGACAATAAGCCGAGCACCAACGCATTTTTCAGGAAAGGCGTATTCATTGATTCATCTACTCAGGAAAAGAGGACTTAGCAACCCCGGAGCAAAGCCGGGGTCATTTGAAGTGCTGCTTGGGCAGAGTGGGAGGAAAAATTTACTCTGGCGCAACAAGCATGCCGCAAGGAAAAACGGAAGCCTAGCGCTTCCATCGGAATCTGTGTGTAACTAAGGCAGATGATATCTCATACACATGGCAAATTCCATGCAAAATTCCAGCCGTGGCGATTTTTCAGAAGCATCGCCGGTGCTGTCGACACATGAAATCACATCGCCACGTTCGAATTTACAACACCAGGCGCGCCTCCAGCCCACCGGTCGCGCGATTATGCAGGGTCAGGCTGGCATTCATCGCCAGCGTCAATTGTTTCGCAATCGCCAGGCCGAGACCGGTGCCGCCGGTATCACGATTGCGTGAAGCTTCGACCCGATAGAAAGGCTGGAACACCGTTTCCAGATCTTCTTCCGGTATGCCCGGGCCATTATCCAGCACCAGGATCGTGGTCCTGCCATCCGCGCCGGCACTGACCGACACTTCAACTTGCGTGGAAAACTTCAAGGCATTGTCGATCAGGTTAATCAATACGCGCCGCAAGGCATTGGGCCGGCTAATGATGGGATGGCCGACCTTGCCATGCAGCTCCAGCTTTTGCCCGGCATCGATGTAGTCAAAGACCAGGCTTTCTAGCAAGGCATCCGGGTCGATCGTGCACGGCGGTTCCGACGTTCCGTGCAAGGTGCGGGCGTAAGCGACGCCTTCCTTGACCAGTGCTTCCATTTCTTTCAGGTCGTGGCTCAGCTTCTCGCGCTGCCCGCTATCGTCCATCATGTCGGCCCGCATGCGCATGCGCGTGATCGGGGTCTGCAGGTCATGCGAAATCGCCGCCAGGATCTGCATGCGTTCCGTCATATAGGTGTTGATACGCTCCTGCATCGCATTGAAAGCCCTGGCCGCACGCGCGACTTCCAGCGGCCCGTCTTCCGATAATTTCGAGGCACGCAAATCAGGACCGAGCGTATCCGCCGCGTTCGCCAGTTGCACCAGCGGTCGGGTCGCCAGCCGCACGCCTATCCATGTAACACCTGCCAACAAAACCAGCTGCAGTAACAGGACCACCGGCAGCCAGCCGGATATAGGCAAACCGGCGGGACGCATATCGATAGTAAGCGGCATGCCATCGCTCAATTCGAGCTGCGCCTGCACCCGGTCTTTCTGGCCGGGGACAACATGTGCGGTGACACGGTAATGACTACCGATCGCTTCAACAAAGGAAGCGGCAATCATGGTGGAAAGTTTGGTGTCAGGCGCACGCCCTTCCATCCCCGGCTCTAGTGAAAAACTATAGGTACGACGCTCCAGGCGAGGCAACCACGCCGCACGTTCAGCCGCCGGCAGGCGATCGAGCAAGGCAACCGAACTGGCAACATCCTGCTGCAGGTAACCGAGCATCAAGCCGGTCGTTGCCTCAGTCCGTTCGCGCATGATCAGCCAGAAGGAAAGCGTATGCGCCACTACCAGGCCAATAAACAGGATCAGTGTCAGCCGCATGAACAGCGTGCGCGGCCACCAGTTCTGGCGCGCGATGCTCATCTTGGCTCCTCGCGATTTTCGACGGCGGCGGAAAACACATAGCCTTCACTGCGTAGCGTCTTGATATAACGCGGTTCACGCGCGTCATCTTGCAAGCGCTGGCGCAAACGGCTGATCAGTAAATCGATGGAACGGTCAAAAGGATCGGCATCACGCCCTTGCGTCAGGTTCAGCAATTGATCGCGTGTCAACACCCGTTGCGGATGATCGAGGAAGACGCGCAGCAAGCGGTATTCAGCACCGCTCAGGGCCACCATGGTGCCTTGCGTATCCAGCAAATGACGGGCGGTGGTATCGAGCTTCCAGTCGCCGAAAACCAGGAACTGCGCCGGCTCACTCACTTGCAGATTCACCGGCAGCATGCGGGCACGGCGCAACACCGAACGGATCCGCGCGAACAGCTCACGCACTGCAAAAGGTTTGCTCAGGTAATCGTCGGCGCCCATTTCCAGGCCGATGATGCGATCCGTTTCTTCACTGCGTGCGGTCAGCATCAGGACCGGTATCGTGCGCCATTTGCCGGCGCGTAATTCGCGGCACAACGTCAGGCCGTCTTCCCCCGGCAACATCAGGTCCAGAACGATCAGGTCGACTGAACCCTGCTCCAGCACGGTACGCATCTGGCGGCCGTTGGCAGCCAGCGAGGTACGCATGCCGTTCTTCTCCAGGTAGCTGGCCAGCAGCTCGCGGATTTCCCTGTCGTCGTCAACGATCAGGATGTGGTCGTTATTTTCCATTTCGGCATCTTATCTTATGGCGCTTCAGGCGGGGCTGACTGGATTGCATCAGTGAACAATTCAATGGTTTGGCGACTTCCACACTCAGCCCGCCGAACAGGAAAGCCATGATGGCCAGATAGCGTCTCATGCGTCCTCCACCACAGATGCACTGGCACCATCCGCCAGCGTATGTTCCAGCGCATAGCTATCGACGCCATCCAGGCAACCCAGGTTGACACGCCAGGCTTGCGGGTCCTTGCGCGTCTGGTGAAACGGATACACGCCGCACACCCTGCAAAAGAAATGCTGTGCAGCCCGTGTATTGAACTGATACAGCGACAGCGCCGCCACGCCTTCCACGATATGCAGAGCGCTGACGTCGAAAGCGGGTGACATCAAGGCACCGCGGCGGCGACACAGGCTGCAATTGCAGCGCGTCGCCGGTTCAAGTGCGGTACGGACTTCGAATTTGACGGCGCCGCAATGGCAGGAACCGGTGTAGTGCTGGGCATTCATTGGGACTTCTCCTCAGTGGCAATGCCTGCTTTATATCCGAGTTCGCGCCGCCTTTTGTATCTCAATGTATCTGCCGCGGTGCGCGATACAAAACATTGCACTTGGGCCGGTTTCGGACACATGCCAGATACGCCCGGACGTTCAAATACCGTCATACCAACAAGAGGACGGTTCCATGAACAATCTGATCGAAGCACCATTTGCCCTGCTCGCCGGCGTACTCACTATCGCCTCGCCATGCGTGCTGCCCATCCTGCCCATCGTTTTGGGTACATCCATCAAACATGAGAGCAAGCTGCGGCCGCTCTTCATCGTCGCCGGCTTTGTGTTGAGTTTCGCCGCCCTTGGCATGTTGCTGGCCAGCGTGTCGCAATCGGTGGCCATCGCACATGAAACAGTGCGCGTCATCGGCATCACGATGCTGTTGCTGGCAGGCCTGGCGATGCTGTGGCGACGTCCGTATGAATGGCTGGTCTCGCATCTGAGCGGACCACTGGACCGCATCGGTGCCAGCAGCGGCAATGCCGGTACCGGCAACTGGGGCGGCTTCGTGCTGGGCATGTCGCTGGGGGCGATCTGGACACCGTGCGCCGGTCCGGTGCTGGCTTCCATCCTGGTGCTGGTCACACAAGCGCAAAACCTCGGCTGGTCTGCCTCGCTGCTGATCCTGTACGCCATCGGTGCCGGCATCCCGATGCTGGCCATCGCCTACGGCGGCCAGTTCATGAGTACCCGGGTACGCGCAGTGGCGAAGTATGCCGAGCGCCTGCAAAAGATTTTCGGCGTGCTGATCGTGCTGACAGCCATCGCCATTTACTTCCAATACGACGTAGTGGTTTACGCGTGGATCTCCGACCTTTACCCCACCCTGAAAGGATTTTAAAAATGAAATCGATACTGAAAGCCATGCTGCTCACCACCGCTTTATATGCAGCCACGGCAAACGCTGCGCCATTCAGCAAACCAATTGCGGCACCTGAATTCACCGGCATTGAACAATGGCTGAACTCCGAACCGCTGAGCATGCAGAAGCTGCGCGGCAAAGTGGTGCTGGTCGACTTCTGGACCTACACCTGCATCAACTGCATACGTACGCTGCCTTACGTCAAGAGCTGGCATGAAAAGTACAAGGATCAGGGCCTGGCCGTGGTCGGTGTGCATACCCCTGAATACCCGTTCGAACGTTCGACCGAAAACGTCAGCAAGGCGATCCAGCGCTTTGACATCAAGTACCCGGTCGCCCAAGACAACCGCTATGCGACCTGGACCGCATACAGCAACCAGTACTGGCCTGCGGTCTACCTGATCAACAAAAAAGGACAGATCGTCTACACCCACTTCGGTGAAGGCAAGTACCAGGAAACCGAAGCCAAGATCCAGGCCCTGCTGGCAGAACCAAATTGATATTTGCAGCAAAACGGCCGGAGCACGGCCATCTATTTTTCACTTAAAGGAAACCGTCATGAACCATCTCTACAAACATATACTCAAGAGCGCCCTGGTCCTTAGCCTGGGAGCTTCCGCCGCATCGCTGCCAACCTTCTCCTTCGCCCAGGACGGCGCCGCCAAACCCACCGTCGTACTGGTACACGGTGCATTTGCCGATTCGTCCAGCTGGGATGGCGTCAGCACAAAATTGCTTGCTGACGGCTACCAAGTCATCGGCGCGGCCAATCCTTTACGCAGCGTGAAGAGCGATGCGAATTATGTCTCCGGCATTGTGAAAAGCATTGCCGGCCCGGTGATCCTGGTCGGGCATTCGTATGGCGGCTCGGTCATCTCCGCCGCAGCGAATGGCAATGACAATGTAAAAGGCCTGGTCTTTGTAGCGGCCTTCGCGCCGGAAGCGGGTGAAACCGCCATCGGCCTGTCGTCGAAATTCCCCGGCAGTACGCTCGGTAGCGCATTGGCAACACCTGTCAATCTTGCTGAAGGCGGCAAGGATTTGTACATCGACCAGGCGAAGTTCCGGCAACAATTCGCCGCAGATGTATCCGCCGCCAAGGCCAGCCTGATGGCGGCAGCGCAACGCCCGGTGACAGAAGCCGCGATCACCGAAGCCTCGGCGGAGCCGGCATGGAAGAAGCTGCCATCGTGGTTTGTCTATGGCACAGCGGATAAAAACATCCCGGAAGCAGCCCTGGCTTTCATGGCCAAACGTGCCAACTCGCAAAAGACCGTTGCCATCCCCGGCGCTTCCCACGTTGTGATGACTTCCCATCCGGCGGCAGTGGCGAAACTGATTGAAACCGCAGCACAGCAATCCATCCGCGTGGCGCAATAAGCCAGTGTCCCGGGTGAAATCCTCTTTGCCCGGGATCACTTTGTATCGGCATGTATCAGCTTTTTTACAGATACACAGGCATACAAAAGCAGGCGCTGCAGACACATTGAAGATACACGCAGGTTTTAAAGTTTAGTCATACCAATCGATGCAGTCCCTCTTAAATGCAAAGGAAATTGAATATGCCTGACTTCAATCTGAAACGCCGCCGCCTGCTGGGCGGTACCGCTCTCGGCATCGCTGCCACGCAGATGCCATTCATCGGCAATACCTATGCAAATCCTTTGCAGTCCGACGGGCTTGCCAGCATGAAGCCGCTGAAGTATGTGAATGCCGGCGTACTGAACATCGCCTACTACGAAGCCGGCCCGGCACATGGTCCGGTGGTCTTGTTGCTGCACGGTTACCCATACGACATCCACAGCTACATTGATGTCGCCGCGCTACTCGCAGCCCGGGGTTGCCGCGTCATCGTGCCGCACCTGCGCGGCCATGGCAGTACCACCTTCCTCGACAGCAGCACCTTGCGTACCGGCCAGCAGTCGGCGGTCGCACTGGACATCATCGCGTTGATGGATGCCTTGCAGATCAAACGCGCGCTCATGGCCGGTTACGACTGGGGCGCACGCACCGCCTGCATCATTGCCGCGCTATGGCCGGAACGTTGCCTCGGCCTGCTCTCGGTCAATGGTTACCTGATCCAGAACATCGCACGCAATGCGTTGCCTTTGCCGGCCCAGGCTGAAGTCGGCTGGTGGTACCAGTACTACTTTGCGACCGAGCGTGGCGTTGCCGGCCTGACCGCCAACCGCAAGGACATCGCCCGCATCATCTGGAAAACCAATTCACCAACCTGGAATTTTGATGAAGCGACTTTCAATCGTGCCGCCGCTTCTTTCGACAATCCGGATTACGTCGCCATCGTGATTCACAACTATCGCTGGCGGCTCTCACTGGCGGCCGGCGATCCGCAGTACGACGAACTGGAAAAGCGCCTGGCTACGCAACCCGTCATCGCGATTCCAAGCATCACGATGGATGGCGATGCCGATGGTGTAGTACCGGCCACCGACGGCAAGTCGTATGCCGCCAAGTTCAGTGGACCACGCACGCATCGCATCATCAAGGGCGCCGGTCACAACTTGCCGCAAGAAGCACCGCATGAATTTTCAGATGCAGTGCTGACGCTATTGCGCACTGCACGCTGATTGTCCCAACACTGAATGAGCAACACCGAAGCAAGTACGTAGCAACTAACACCACCTTTTCATTATCTTTAGACAGGAGCATTACCATGAACACCAATACCAAAGTACTGTACACAGGCAAAACCCACACCACCGGCGGTCGCGACGGCAGCGCGCAAAGTTCGGACGGACGTCTGGATGTCAAACTGTCTTCACCTGGCTCCAGCGGAGCCGGCACCAACCCGGAGCAACTGTTCGCTGCCGGCTGGTCGGCATGCTTCATCGGTGCGATGGGCCTGGCCGCCGGCAAAATGAAAATTAAACTGCCGGCCGACCTCGCCGTCGATGCGGAAGTTGATTTGTGCAATGCCGACGGTGCCTACTTCCTGCAAGCGCGACTCAATGTCAGCGTGCCCGGCCTGGCACCTGAAGTCGTACAAACGCTGGTCGAGTCAGCCCACCAGACCTGCCCTTACTCCAAGGCGACGCGCGGCAATATCGACGTCGTCATCAACCTGGTCTAAATCCTCCCGCAACGAAGTCGCGTCAGCGGCTCCGCGCCCACCGTCATTCCGTTCCAAGGAAAACATCATGTCCGAGCTGTCACCTTTTTCATCGATCACCCGCCGCAACTTTCTCGCCACCACAGCTGCCGCCGGTGCCGCCAGCCTGTTGCCGGGCGCGGTATTCGCGACGAGCGAAAGCAGCGCCATCCATCCCTTCCGCATCCATGTTCCGCAGGAAGCCATTACCGATCTGCACCGTCGGCTGGCCGGTACACGTTGGCCTGCGCGCGAAACTGTCAGCGACCAGTCGCAAGGTGTGCCGCTGCATAAAATCCAGCCGCTGGTACGTTACTGGCAAAAAGAATATGACTGGCGCAAGGTAGAAAAGCGCCTGAACGCATTGCCACAGTTCATGACCAGGATAGACGGACTGGATATCCAGTTTGCGCACATCCGCTCCAGGCATGAAAACGCGCTGCCATTGGTCATCACCCATGGCTGGCCCGGCTCCATCATGGAATTACTGAAAATCATCGGCCCGCTGACTGACCCGACCGCTTACGGCGGCCGCGCGGAAGATGCCTTCCATCTGGTGCTGCCATCCATGCCCGGCTACGGTTTCTCGGGCAAGCCGCAAGGCACGGGCTGGGGCCCGGAACGTATTGGCCGTGCATGGGATGTGTTGATGAAACGACTGGGCTACAAACAGTATGTATCGCAAGGTGGCGATTGGGGCTCGGTTGTTGCCGTCGCGATGGCGCGCCAGGCACCATCAGGCTTGCTCGGCATCCACGTCAACATGCCGGCAACCGTCCCTGCTGATGTCGCCAAAGCGCTCAACAATGGCGAAGGCGCACCCGACGGCCTGTCAACAGTTGAAAAGGCGGCATTCGACTCGCTTAACCATTTGTATAAAAAAGGTGGCGGCTATGCAGCAATGATGGTGACACGGCCGCAAACACTGGGTTACGCACTGGAAGATTCACCGGTCGGCCTGGCCGCTTTCTTCTATGACAAATTCAGCGAGTGGACGTATAGCGGTGGTGATGCCGACAAGGCCTTCACCAAGGATGAGATGCTGGATGATATTTCGCTGTACTGGTTCACCAAAACAGCGACATCTTCCGCCCAGCTGTACTGGGAAAACAATAACAATAACTTCAATGCGGTAGAACAGAAGACCGCTGAAATTGCGATCCCGGTCGCAGTCACCGTATTTCCCGGTGAAATTTATCGTGCACCAAAAAGCTGGACTGAGCGCGCGTATCGCAATCTCATCTACTTCAATGAAGTCGACCAGGGGGGCCACTTCGCATCATGGGAGCAACCGCAACTGTTCAGCGTTGAATTACGTGCCGCATTCAAGTCGCTGCGTTAATGACAGGCCTTAACACGGCAAACATGTAAGCAAAGTTTGTCTTCCACGGCAAAAAAGCGATCCGGATATTTATCTCCGGATCGCCTTTTTCCATTCATAGCTCAGCAATTCTATTGCCGCATTCCTATCGCCAGACGATTGAATGCACTCATCAGTGCGATCGCGAAACTCAGGTCGGCAATTTCAACATCTGTGAAATGCGCTTTCAGTGGCTCGAAGTCTTCATCCGGCGCATGGGTTTTGTCGACATGCGTAAGCGATTCGGTCCATGCCAGTGCCGCGCATTCGCGCTCGGAGAATAATGCACTGATGCGCCAGCCGGCCAGGCTATCCAGTTTGGCATCGGCGACGCCACCGGCGCGCAATGCTTTCGCATGCATTTCCAGGCAGAACGCGCAGCCGTTGATCTGCGACATGCGCAACCAGACCAGCTCGATCAATTGCTTGCCCAGGCTGCTTTTCTCCAGCGCTTTTTTCGTCGCGGTAAAGCCCTGGTAGGCTTCGGGAGAAAGTGTCCAGTAGGATAAACGTAGGGTACTCATGTAAATCTCCGATAGTAAGAAGGCATTAAACACGCACATGCTGCAATGGCTTTCATGCGAAACCTGTGTTGCATAGCCAATACTGTATGAGAACCCTGGCCCAGGGAATAGGTGCAAGAATTGAAAAAACGAATGGGACATGGCTTAACGGATATGCAAGTCGCGCAAGCAGCGCAGCGACAGATGAGCCAAATGTATGCAGGCGAAAAAAATGCGAAGCCCCAAGGGAGAGCTTCGCATTGATGCCATCAGTGCAGGCAGAACTTAAAACAGCCGTTCACATACGCAGCTATCCAAAAAATCACTTCAGCATTCGATCACATTGACCGCAAGGCCGCCGCGTGATGTTTCCTTGTACTTGGTTTTCATGTCTGCGCCAGTCTCGCGCATCGTCTTAATCACATTATCAAGCGACACAAAATGACGCCCGTCACCATGTAGGGACATGCGCACTGCATTGATGGCTTTGACCGAACCCATTGCATTACGCTCGATACATGGCACCTGCACCAGCCCGCCAATCGGATCGCAGGTCAGGCCGAGATTGTGTTCCATCCCGATTTCAGCGGCGTTTTCAACCTGCTCGGGCGTGCCGCCCATTACTTCCGCCAGGCCTCCCGCGGCCATCGAGCAGGCCACGCCAACTTCTCCCTGGCAGCCGACTTCCGCGCCGGAAATCGAAGCGTTCTCTTTGTACAGGATGCCGATCGCTGCTGCGGTCAGCAAAAAGCGTACGATGCCATCGTCGTTCGCTCCCGGCACAAAACGATGGTAGTAGTGCAGCACCGCTGGAATGATGCCGGCCGCACCGTTGGTCGGTGCGGTGACGACACGGCCGCCGGTGGCGTTTTCTTCATTCACCGCGAGTGCGTATAGATTGACCCAGTCGAGCGTGGTCAGCGGATCATTCGCACCACTTCCAGCCTGCTCCAGCAATCTCCGATGCAAGGCAGCGGCGCGACGCCGCACCTGCATCGGCCCGGGCAAGGTGCCTTCCTGCTCGCAACCGCGCGTGACGCAACGCTGCATCACATGCCAGATATTGAGCAGGCCGCTGCGAATCTCTTCCTCGGAGCGCCACACTTTTTCGTTCTCCATCATCAGTTGGCTGATCGAGATTTTATTGGCTTCACACAGCCTCAACAGATCCGCGCCGCTATGAAACGGATAAGGCTGATTCGTGCTGTCCGGTACCAGGCGGTCCTGGGCAGCCGCGTTTTCATTGACGACAAAACCGCCACCGATCGAGTAATACACTTTGCTGACCAGCTCGGCCTGATTCGCATCGTAGGCGGTAAAACACATGCCGTTGGTGTGATACGGCAAGATGCGCCGCCGGTAAAACAGCAGATGATCCTTTTCAATGAAACTGACTTCTCGCTCTCCCAGCAGCTTGATACTGCCGCTGCTGCGGATCTGGGCAAGCTTGGCCTCTATCGTGTCTATCTCGACCAGATCGGGAGCTTCACCCATTAGTCCGAGCAGCACCGCCTTGTCACTGCCATGACCTTTTCCGGTCACGCCCAGTGAGCCAAACAACTCTGCCTTGATACCGTGTGTGGAATCCAGCAGGCCGTTCTCTTTCAAACCATGGACAAAGGTGGCGGCGGCCCGCATTGGCCCCACTGTATGGGAGCTGGAAGGCCCGATACCAATCTTGAACAGTTCGAATACGCTGATCGCCATGCTGTTTCCTTCTTAAGTGAAGTGATTACGCGGCAACTGCGGCTGTAGCGTTCGTGACACCGGTGCCCATCGCATCGCGCACCAGTTCGATCCAGAACGATGCCCCGAGTTCGATCGTATCGTCATTGAAATCGTAATGGGGGTTGTGCAAAGGAATTGTTTCGTTACGATCGACACCCATCCATATATAAGCACCCGGCTTGCAGCTAAGCATAAAGGAAAAATCTTCCGACGCCATCGACGGTACGCAATCCCAATCAACCTTATCCTTACCGACCACCGCGCTGGCGGCGCGAATCGCGATATCGGTCTCATTATGAGAGTTGATCGTCGCCGGATACGCATAACGGTATGACACCGTCGCGCTGGCACCGTTGGATTGCGCGATGCCGCTGCTGATCTCAGTCAGCAGGTCATGGATGCGACGCTGGGTGCTCGCAGAAAAGCAACGCACGGTGCCGCGGATCACTGCGGTGTCGGGCAATACATTCCACGCTTCACCACCGTGAATTTGCGTGACGCTGACAACCGCAGTCTCCTGCGGTGGCAGGCGACGGCTCACAATGGTTTGCAAAGCCAGCACCAACTGGCTGGCACAAACCAGCGAATCGATACTGCGCTCCGGCATCGCGGCATGGCTGCCGACACCCTGGATAGTGATTTCAAACGTATCGAAAGATGCCATCATCGGCCCGTGATTGATGGCGAAACGTCCCATCGGCACACCCGGCCAGTTATGCATGCCAAACACCATGTCGCATGGAAAGCGTTCAAACAGGCCATCTTCGATCATGACGCGACCGCCGCCGGCGGCTTCCTCGGCCGGTTGGAAGATGAAGTTAATCGTGCCAGCCCAATCGGTATTTTTGCTGAGAGCCACTGCCGCACCGAGCAACATTGCAGTGTGACCGTCATGCCCACAGGCGTGCATCTTCCCTTCGTGGCGGGATTTGTGGGCGAAGTCGTTTTTTTCCGAGAGCGGAAGCGCATCCATATCAGCCCGCAAGCCAATTTTTGGTCCGTCACCGCGTGTCAACGTTCCGACTACGCCGGTACGACCAACACCCTCTTCAACCGCAATACCATGTTCACGTAAAACCGATGCAACCAGCTTCGCAGTTGAAAGCTCTTCGAACGCCAGTTCCGGAGCGGCATGAAAAGTGTGCCGCCACTTGATCATGTCTGCGATGAGATTTTTATCCAGGGACATTTTTTACCTTTTCTTCAATCTTTGAATTTGTTAACAGCTGTGTTCAGTGGTGGAAGAACTGTGCGATCACAGTGGCGCCTAGGAAGGTGCCTGCATTCGCTGCGAAAGACACGACGACGATGCGCCAACCGAGACGACGGAACGCCGGGATATCCTTGGCGATGGAAAGGCCGGCAAAGGTCAGCATTGGCGTGATGAACGCGAGGAAACTGATCTTGCCGGTCAAGGCCGCAATCTCGGCGCCCCACGGACAAATCGGCGAAGTCAGAATCATGGCGATCAGCGAGACCCAGCACACGGCCGGGATTTTCTTGCCGAAAAATCTATTCGATAAGACGCCCACCATCACTACCAATAAAACAATCAGCATGCCCGGCAAGGCTTCCACCGGATTGCTGCCATGGGCGATCCAGTCGCCAATCAGGGTCAGGCCGCCAGACAAGGCCCACGCGAAACAGACGCCGAGCGGACCAAGCGCTTTGCCTTGGTCGACAACATGCTCAACGGCAGTTTCTTGTTGCGAAACGGTTGCCGTGGTGGTGCGCCCCAGGATAGGCTCCAGTACGCGATATCCCCACACTGCCAGTGGCAGCGAAATGAACAATGTGAAGTAGGTACCGATAGTCGTAGTGATGAGATTGCTGGCTGCAGCGAAGGTCATGACTTGCTTGGCCATCTCCGGTGTCTGTTGCGCGGCGATCGCGCCCGAGGCGGCCGCCATCATGCTGCCGGAACCGACGCCGGAACCCATGGCGAGGGCAACCGGATGGAAGATATTCAGGCTGGCGATGAAACCGGCCAACACGGCGATGAACAGCGCGCCAAACACGGTACCGGTCAGATATTCTGCCAATACGCCACGCCCTTCCGGCGAATCCATCCCGTACTTTTCACCGATGATGGCCAGGCTCGGTTCGCGCCCGACGGAAAAGGTCGCCCCGATCGCCTCACGCTTGATACCCAGCAGCAAAGCCAGCGGCAAACCAATCAGGATCGTGCCGACAAAATGACCGAATTCCTGGAACACCAAGGCCCAGCCCGATTCCGCGATCTGCGGCAAGGACGTTCCCACCAGCAAGCCGAGCTTGGCGACAAATAACAAGAGCGCTGGTTGCAGAATCCTGGCCGCGTCAAATTGCATCGCGGTGTCGATACGCAAGGGGGCAGGAAGTACGTTTTTCGACAGGCCCAATATCGCGCCAATCAGCAAGGCCCAAATCATTGGTAACAAGACGACCTTGCCCGGGCCGATATTGAAGGTAAAAGAACCGATCAACTCGGCGATGACCAAAATAATGGCCGCGCAAACATATAATTTCACAAAGCGGGGAAGACTATTGCCGCCTGGCATCCCACCCACTTCAATTGCTTTTTCCATCGTCTCGCCTCTTTATTTTTCCAAACAAGATTGCACCAGCCGCCCGGTGCAGGCGCCGATTATGCCGAGATTCTGATCTATAATGAATCGCAATGGATCATGAAATCCATTCTAATTATTAGAATGCGGAAGTCACCAGTATGTACGAAACACTCAATGAAGCACGCCTGGTTTATCTGTTCGAATCTATCCAGCGCGGCACCATGCGTGCGGCCGCAGATGCACTCAACATAGCGCCTTCGGCAGTCAGCCGGCAAGTCGCGTTGCTCGAAGAAGAGCTCGGGATAGCCCTCATTGAACGCCACACCAGGGGCATCAAGCCGACTGAAGCGGGCAGGCTCCTGTCGCAATATTTTCGTGAACAGCACTCTCACAAAGCCGATGTGCTGGCGGAACTGCAGGAGCTCCGGGGCCTGCGCAAGGGCACCATCCGCATCGTTCTCGGCGAAGGATTTGTGTCCGATATGATGGCGGGGCCATTGGCAAAATTTGGTGCGGACTACAAGGATATTTCTGTCGTACTCGATGTCGGCGGCACCAATGAAATCATGCGCCGGGTCAGCGAGGATGAGGCGGATATGGGCCTGATCATGAATCCTCCGCCGGACAGCAAGATCGTTTCACGCAAGTTCAGCAGGCAACCGATCTACGCCGTGGTCGGCCCCGATTTCCCCCTGTTGCACCAGCCAGGCCCGTTTGAAATCAAGGACTTCCTGGCGTATCCGATGGCGCTCAACCATACGACCTTCGGCCTGCGCCAGATCCTGCAACTGGTCGAACAAACCGAGAAAATCCGCCTCAAGCCGAACCTGACCACTAATTCCTTCTACATTTTGCGGCAGTTCGTCCGCCTGCAAATGGGCGTGACGTTTTTACCATCCTTCGTCGTTGCGAGTGAACTTGCCGCCGGTGAATTATTCCTTATCCCGGTCAAGCACCCCGTGATGGAAAATGCCGAAGCGCATTTGATTACACGCAGCGGCCGCAAACTATCAACGGCCGCAAACAAAATGTTGCAATACATGTCGGCGCGATTAACGTCGATGCAGTGAGCGGAAAATAAAAAGCCCCTGTCAGGGATGAACCTGACAGGGGCTTTTTTAATTTACAGAACCTGATATCGATCAGAACGGAATATCGTCATCCATATCATTGAAGTTCGACGCTGCTGCCGGCTTCGCTGCCGGACGTGCATTGCCGCCGCCCGAGCTTTGACGCGGCGCTGGAGCGCTGCTGCCGTAATCGTCATCCATACCGGCGCTACCGCCACCCGCACCTGGACGGCCGCCCAGCATTTGCATGGTGTCGGCGATGATTTCGGTGGTGTAACGCTCGACGCCGTCTTTATCGGTCCACTTGCGTGTTTGCAAACGGCCTTCGACGTAGACTGCCGAACCTTTTTTCAGGTATTGGCCGGCGATTTCAGCCAGTTTGCGATAGAAGGTGATGCGGTGCCATTCGGTGATTTCTTTTTTGTCACCGCTGTTTTTGTCTTTCCAGCTTTCGGTGGTTGCTACGGCAACATTGGTCACGGCTTCGCCATTCGGCATGTAACGTGTTTCAGGATCGCGTCCCAGGTTGCCGACGATGATGACTTTATTAACTGATGCCATTGCTATTTCTCCGATTAAACGACTGCGGCCTGAACCTGGCCACGACGCGGTAAGTTTTTCATATTGGCCGCAATTATAAGCCACACGACACACAAAGCAGAGCCCAAAACAAAGACCGAAGCAGCACCAAGATGCTGCGTCAGCCATCCACCCAGTGCGCCGCCACAGAACAGGCCCAGCGCCTGCAGGGTGTTATACACGCCCAGCGCCGCGCCCTTGCTCCCTGGCGGTGCGATGCGCGACACCAGCGACGGCTGGCTGGCTTCGAGGATATTGAAAGCCACAAAGAAAGCCAGCAATAAACCGACCAGCCAGGTCCAGTGCAACTGCGTTTGCGACAAGGCCAGCCACATGCCGACCTGGACCAGTAATAATAAAGCAATCGCCGCGACAAAAACCTGTTTCGATTTGCCGCGTTTTTCACCGATAAAGATAGGCGGCAACATCAGCACGAAAGAAGCGATGACGACCGGCAAGTAAATCTTCCAGTGCTCGGCCAGCGGCAACTGCGCAAAACGGATCAGCGCTGACGGTACCACGACAAACATCGCCATTTGCGTCAAATGCAGTGCAAACACCCCAAAATTCAGGCGCATCAGCTCGCCGTGCGCCAGTATCTCGCGGATCGGGACTGACGCCGGCGGCAGGCTGGGCGCTGCCGGCACCACATATACAACGACCAAAATCGCCAATACCGCCAAAATCCCGGTCAAGGCAAAAATGCCGCCCATCCCTATCCACTGATACAACAAGGGCGACAGCACCAGCGAAGCGGCGAAGGTCAGGCCGATCGAGCCACCCACCATCGCCATCGCCTTGGTCCTGTGCTCTTCCCTGGTCGAATCGGCAATAAACGCCGTCACCGCGGCAGAGATCGCACCCGCACCCTGCACTGCGCGTCCAATGATGACCCAGATAATATTATCGGCCGCGGCGGCAATGAAGGAGCCCAGAGCAAACAAGATCAATCCGATCACAATGATGCGTTTACGACCATATTTGTCAGAGGCAATCCCGAACGGGATTTGTCCGAAAGACTGCGTCAAACCGTAAATCCCCATTGCCAAACCGACCAGGGTCGCGCTTTCGCCGCCCGGCAGGGTTTTTGCATGAACGGCAAAGACCGGCAGGATCAGGAACAGGCCCAGCATCCGCAATGCAAAAATCGACGCCAGCGAAGCGCTGGCGCGGATTTCCGTGCGGGTCATGCCGATACCGGGCTGGTTTGAAGAATCTGAAGACATGTATTACTGGAAATAGGGAATAACTGGTTTTACGGCCAGCTTTAAAACCCGCTATAGTAGCAGGTTGACCCGTTTTAACCCGCTCGCGAACCTCAAAAAGGGGCGCGGACATCGGAAAAGCCTAGCTGAAAGAGTTAATGGACGAGATTCGTATCCGAGGTGCGCGTACGCACAACCTCAAGAACATCAATCTGGATTTGCCCCGCAACAAGCTGATCGTGATCACCGGCCTGTCCGGCTCCGGCAAGTCGTCGCTCGCCTTCGATACGCTCTATGCGGAAGGCCAGCGTCGTTACGTCGAATCGCTGTCGGCTTATGCGCGCCAGTTTTTGCAGTTGATGGAAAAACCGGACGTCGACCTGATCGAAGGCCTGTCGCCCGCCATTTCGATCGAGCAAAAAGCGACTTCGCATAATCCGCGCTCCACCGTCGGCACCGTCACCGAAATCCACGATTACCTGCGCCTGCTGTATGCGCGCGTCGGGACGCCTTATTGCCCCGACCATCCGGAAAACCCGTTGGCCGCGCAATCGGTATCGCAAATGGTCGATGCCGTGCTGGCGATGCCGGAAGACACCAAGCTGATGATCATGGCGCCGGTGGTAGCCAATCGCAAAGGCGAACACGTTGACCTGTTCGAGCAAATGCAGGCTCAAGGCTTCGTACGTTTCCGCGTGCAGAGCGGCACCAATAATGCGCACATCTATGATGTCGACGCTTTGCCGAAACTGAAGAAAGCGGAAAAGCACACGATTGATGTGGTGATAGACCGCATCAAGGTCAAAGCCGATATCAAGCAACGCCTGGCGGAAAGTTTTGAAACGGCGCTGCGCCTGGCGGAAGGCCGCGCACTGGTATTGGAAATGGATACCGGCGTCGAGCATCTGTATTCGAACAAATTCGCCTGCCCGGTCTGCGGCTATTCGCTGCAGGAACTGGAACCGCGCCTGTTCTCTTTCAACAATCCGATGGGCGCTTGCCCGGAATGCGACGGCCTCGGCCATATCGAATTCTTTGATCCGAAGCGCATCGTCGCCTTCCCCAACCTTTCGCTCGCCAGCGGCGCAGTCAAGGGCTGGGACCGCCGCAATCAGTTTTACTTCCAGATGCTGTCGAACCTGGCCGAGTACTACGGCTTCGACATCGACATGCCATTCGAAAAGCTGCCGGAAGCGGCGCAGCAAGCGGTGCTATTCGGCTCGGGCAAGCAAAACATTCCATTCACCTATGTGAATGAAAAAGGCCGTACCGTCATCCGCGAACATACCTTTGAAGGCGTGGTCAACAACCTGCAGCGTCGTTATCGCGAAACCGATTCGATGGCAGTGAAGGAAGAGCTGGCCAAGTTCATCAATGAAAAAGAATGCCCAAGCTGCCAGGGTGCGCGCCTGCGCGTCGAGGCACGCAATGTAATGGTTGGCAGCGGCAAGCAAAAGCGCGCCATCTATGAAGTGGCGGCCACACCTTTGCGCCAGACGCTGGAATTCTTTGAAACCCTGGTACTCAAGGGTGCAAAGAAAGAAATCGCCGACCGCATCATCAAGGAAATCGTCTCGCGCCTGAAATTCCTCAACAACGTCGGCCTCGACTACCTGTCGCTGGAACGCAGCGCGGATACCTTGTCCGGCGGCGAAGCACAGCGTATCCGCCTCGCCTCGCAAATCGGCTCCGGCCTGACCGGCGTCATGTATGTGCTGGATGAACCGTCCATCGGCCTGCATCAGCGCGATAACGACCGGCTGATCGAAACCCTCAAACATTTGCGCGATATCGGCAATAGCGTGCTGGTCGTCGAGCATGATGAAGATGCGATCCGCTGCGCCGATTACGTCGTCGACATGGGTATAGGCGCCGGCGTACACGGCGGTGAAGTAATCGCCGAGGGTACGCTGAAGGACATCCTGAAAAACAAGAAGTCGCTGACCGCGCAATACCTGAACGGCACCCTCGGGATTGCGGTGCCAAAGAAACGCACACCGCCGAATCCGAAGAAACAATTCGTGATCACGGGTGCCACCGGCAACAACCTGAAAAACGTCACACTGGAATTGCCAGTCGGTTTACTGACTTGCGTCACCGGCGTGTCCGGCTCCGGCAAATCGACGCTCGTCAACGATACGCTGTACCACGCGGCGTCGCGCCACCTGTATGGCTCGCAGGCAGAGCCGGCACCGCATGATTCGATCAGCGGCTTCGAGCATTTCGACAAAGTGATTTCGGTCGACCAGGCGCCTATCGGCCGCACCCCGCGTTCGAATCCGGCGACCTACACCGGCTTGTTCACACCGATACGCGATCTGTTTGCCACCGTGCCGACTTCAAAGGAACGCGGTTATTCGGCTGGACGCTTCTCCTTCAACGTCAAGGGCGGACGCTGCGAAGCCTGCCAGGGCGACGGCGTGATCAAGGTTGAAATGCACTTCCTGCCGGACGTCTACGTACCTTGCGACGTGTGCCACGGCAATCGCTACAACCGTGAAACGCTGGAAATCCAGTACAAGGGCAAGAACATCACTGAAGTGCTGGGCATGACGGTGGAAGAAGCGCATGTCTTCTTCAAACCGGTTCCCATCATCGCGCGCAAACTGCAGACTTTGCTGGACGTCGGCCTTGGCTATATCCGCCTCGGCCAAAGCGCGACCACGCTGTCCGGTGGTGAAGCACAACGCGTGAAACTGTCGCTGGAATTATCGAAACGCGATACCGGCCGCACCCTCTACATCCTGGATGAACCGACCACCGGCCTGCACTTCCACGATATCGACTTGTTGCTGAAGGTCATACACAGGCTGCGTGATCAGGGCAATACGGTCGTCATCATTGAGCACAATCTGGACGTGATCAAAACGGCGGACTGGCTGGTCGATATGGGCCCTGAAGGCGGCGCAGGCGGTGGCCAGGTGATAGGCGCAGGCACACCGGAAGACCTGGCAAAGAATCCTGCCAGCTTCACCGGCAAGTACCTGGCACCGCTGCTCAAGCAAAAGAAATCGGCGGCTTAAGGTATCGATAAAGCGCATTGCTGCAAACAAAAAGGGCGAACCTCGGTTCGCCCTTTTTTATGCCCGCAACATTTAGTTCGGCAAACCCATCCACAAACCGATAGGTACGAAAATCAAGGCCGCCACATTACCGAGCAGCACGATGGAAGCAACCTTGTCCGGCTCCTGCTTGTATTGCTCTGCCACCATGAAGCAAAACACAGCCGGCGGCAAGGAGGCGAACAGGAACATCTGGCCGCGCTGTTCGGGATTCAGGGTGAAGACATGGTCCAGCAGCCACGCAATGATCAAACCAGCGATAGGGCAAACCGCCGCACCAACCAGGCCGATATGCCAGCTCTTGAGGCTGACGTCCATCATGCGTACACCGAGTGCAAACAGCATCAGCGGGATGCAGGCATCGCCCAGCATCTTCATCGCCATGAACAACGGCGCCGGCAAAGGCACATGCACGATCGCAAAAGCCATGCCGATGATCATCGAAATCATCATCGGATTGGCGAGGAATTTCCACGGCGAGACATGGACGCCGTTATGGTCGCCACGACCGCTTTCTATAATCTTGATACCCACCGAGAAATAGACCAGATTGCAGGCCATGAACAGGGCTACCGCAGAACCGAGTGCCGATGCGCCGAACGCCAGCATCGCCAGCGGCAAACCCATATTGCCGCAATTGTTGTACATCATCGGCGGCACGAAGCTGCGCACGTCGTAACCAAACATGCGCGCCACCGGCCATGCCAGCAAACCCGAACCCAGTGAAATCAATGCGCCGGCCAGGATCAGCGTGCCGTTATGCGCGAGGTCAAAATCCTTGGCCGCCAATGCGGTAAATACCAGCAAGGGGCACAGCACATCCATGCTGACGCGGTTGACGGCTGTCATATCGGAACGCACGGTATCGCCACGCAGGCGGGCGTACCCGTAGCCAAGCGCGATGATGATAAAGACCGGCAGGATAATGCCGAGTATGCGTTCAAATATTTCCATTTTTACCAGCGATCCAGAGCGACATGAAAAATGCCGGATTGGATTGCTCCAGCTCCGGCAACATCACATACAGCATACTGCAAAATCGGTTTTGCCTGACTTGCATAATTTTCACGTGTTACGCCAGGCCCCGCCTGCTGCGAGACTGGCCCGGCACAAGGACCAGGCCAGTTGAATGAATGGCCTTATTGCGGCCTCGGCAAATCGTAACGCTCAAGGAAACCGCAGTCGTATACCGGCAGGAAAGACGGGATGCGGTAATACAAATTGGCGACTGTCTTCAGGATGCGCTCACGATACACATCGTATTTGAAATCCTTGCCGTCCGCATACCAGAAGGTCATGCCATCGACCTGCATCGTGTGCACGGTCACGGAAGAGAAGTAAGGCTCCAGCTCGGCCGGATTGATGGCGCGGCGATCAAAGATACGGATGGTCTTGCCTGCATAGTTTTTGAAATCAACCAGCAAATCATCCTGGCGTGCGTGGAATTTACCCTGGCCGAAAGTCGGCAAATATTCATCGGCGTGGTACGACAGCAAAGCCGCCGGCGTGTATGCGCGCGCCATGATGGCGGCACCCGGCGGCAGGTCCTTGCGCAGATTGGCGACGATGGTCTTTGCTTCCTTGTGGAAAACGATGTCGTCATGCAGTGCATAGTCTTTCCACATCGTGGTCGGCAGCAGGATGAGGGCTGCCAGGAACAGGAAATGCGGTACGGCAAACCACGCGGTCCACTTGGTGTACTTGCGCAAATCTTCGGCGCTGCTGCTGGTACCGATGAAGAGGAACAGGAAAGGCATGAAGCCCAGCACCCAGTGCAAGCCTATGGTCTTTTCCATCGACAGCAAGAGGAACAGGCTGAACGGCACCACGAACAGCACCACAATCGCGCCACGCTGCGCCATCATGCCGCCGGAACGCAGCAATTTGAAGAAGACCCATGGCGTGATCAGGTAAATCATCATCAACACGTATTCGCCGACCGTGTAGAACGACAGTTCGGTGTTTTCATTACGGTTGATCATATTGAACATCACATTCGACCAGCAGTGATGCGCATTGAACGCGATGGTAATGGCAAACAATGGCGCCGAGCACAAGGCGATGATGATCAGGTTCAGCCAGCCGCGACGCGAACGGCACAGGTAAACGAAATACGCGATTGCCAGCAAGCCGGCAAAGTATTTCGATAGCAGCGCGCAACCGAGGAAGATACCGGCACCGACGTACCACAGCGTTTTCTCCGACATGGTGCCGCGTATGAAGCAGTAACCCGACAGGAAGATAAAGAAAATCAGCGGCGTATCAGTGGTGACCAGGTTCAGCAGCAGCGAAAACGGCAAGACCAGGAACAGCGTACCCAGCCAGTAGGCGACGCCTTCCTGGAAGGGCGAAATACGACGCAGCAGGTCAACCAGACCGAGTGCAATCATGCTCCACAGCATTACCGTGAAGAAGCGCAGCGACAAGGGATGGCTGGAAACACTGTTAAGGACATACAGCAGCCAGCCGACCATAGGCGGATGATCGGAATAGCCCCAATCCGGGAACACGCCCCATTGATAGAAGAAGGCTTCATCGCCGGTCATCGGGAAATAGGCTGCCAGCCACAGCTTGATCAGCAGCGTAATGGCGAACGTCCACTTGAAAACCTGTCGCGCGCGTACCGGGTCTGCGCCAGCGTACAGCGAACGCGTTGAATTCAAATTCATTACTCTTCCTTAATTCTTAACTCTTTACCGACAGGACGATTACACCTGTAATGATCAAGGCCACACCCAGCACCTTATAAATACTGACGGACTCACCCAGGATGAAAATCCCGGCTACCGTGGTCAGCACCACGCCCAGCGAGATCAATGGATAAGCCATGCTGACTTCCAGCTTGCCCAGCACCAGCAGCCACAATCCGGCACTCGCACCGAAACAAAACATGCCGCCCCAGATCAGCGGGCTGCTCAATGCCAGCCAGAAAACCGAACGCATATCACCGGCCAGTGCCTGCTGGATTGCAGGTGTCGACATACCCATCTTCAGCAAGACCTGCGCCATTGCCGTCAGGCACACGCAAAAAAATGCCAGTCCCAGTGCCGCGACCTGACTCATGCCAGCCCCGTCAAAGATGAGGCCAGCGCAATACAGCCGATGACCACTGCCACCACCCAGCTGGTGCGGTCAGTGATGGCAAACAAAAGTGGATCATCATGGATTTCCATACGGGAAATTTTCAGCCATAGACGCATGATCCAGAATAGTACAACCGGCAATATCAGCCACAGCCATTCCGCATGCGGATACATCTCGCCGCCAACCTGGCTGTCTATATACAAGGCCAGCAACATCACCGCGACAAAGCCGCTGGCGATGCCCATCGAGATCAGGTAGGACAAATCGCTGGTACGGTAACCACGACCCGCCACTGACACATTGCCGTCGCCACTCATGAATTCCAGTTCGGCGCAGCGCTTGACCAGCGCCAGGCTGAGGAACATGAATAGCGATACCGCCAGCAACCAGTTGGAAATCAATACATCGCTGACCACACCACCGGCCAGAATCCGATGCGTATACAAGGAAGCCAGCACCAGCACATCGATGATGGCGACCTGTTTCAGGCGCGCCGAATACAACAGCGTGACGACGATATACAAGAGCATCAAGCCCAGGTAGGCCGGGTCAATCGCCGCCGCCAGCCACAAGGACAGTGGCAGCAATACCGCGATCAGCACGATACCGAAAGGAATGGTCAGCGTGGCAGCGGCAAAGGGACGCGCCTGCTTGCGCGGATGCGCACGATCCGATGCAAGGTCGAATAAATCATTCACGATATACGTAGCCGAAGCACACATGCCGAAGGCAACAAAGGCCAGCAAGGTGGACAGCCAGCGCTCAGCGCTCAACTCATGCGCGGCCAGCAAGGGCACAAACAACAAGGCATTCTTGGCCCATTGATGCAGGCGCAAGGCCTTGAGCACCAGGCGCAATTTAAACGGGCGTGGCGGGATGATGAGGACCGGCGTTTTCAGTTTCTGCGCCTGCGCCGTAATGCCCGCGGGGGCATTCACGACAATTATCTCCGCAGCGCGCGACCATACGGCGATATCGGCCGAGCTATTGCCGGCATAAGCGAAACCGCTGCCACCACTATCTTTTTCGATGGCCTGCAACTTGGCGGCGGATTTCAGATTGGTCGCCTCGTCACTGCCCATTACCGCCGAAAAAATACCGAGATGATCCGCCACCGCCTGCACCAGATGACGATCAGATGCACTGGCCAGGACCAGGCGACGCCCGGCGGCATGCTGGTCTCGCAGATAGGCCAGCAAATCGGCGTTGTAGGGTAATAAGGCGACATCCAGCCTGATGCGTTTGGCGATTTGCGCCTTCAGGTAGCCGCGCCCTTGCAGCAACCAAAACACGCAGAGGAAGATATAAAAAGGATTGCGCTTGATCAGCAGCAGTACCGACTCAAACAGGAGGTCGGTATAAGTCAGTGTGCCATCGAGATCCACATACAGCGGGAGAGCAACAGCAGACTTGGCCGGATGCGGAACAGCGGAATCGCGCACGACAGCGGGCGATTCAGGGGACGCATCAGGAAAACTGCTGGGGGAAATGCTCAAATCACCACCTGGGGACAAGAAAACTACTTAATCTAACGGAAATCGTCGGCGCTAAAATCGCCGCGGCCGGATTTCCAGCGTCACTGCCCTACCCGCCGTATGCCATCAGCGCTTTGCTGATTGCGGGTTGGCAATTTTCCGTCTTCGCATGGATACCGTCAACCACAAACGCCACGCGTCAGGATTTCAGCAGACGCGTTTCGGCCCGCGCAAGTTCCTCGGGACCGCCACGCAGGACGATCGTATCGCCTGCCATCAGTATCATATCCGGCGTTACCGCCAGCCTTTCCTTGCCGCGTCGCACGGCAGTGACTTCGACACCAAACTCTTTGAGATCGGATTCTTCCAGCGTTTTGCCAACCGCTTTGCAGGTTTCCCCCAAGGCGACCGAATGCAGGCGCACCTGCGTGCTATCGGCGATATCGGAGACGTCACTGCTGCCATGGAAGAAGCCGCGCAAAGTCGCATAGCGCTCGCTGCGTGCCGCCTGCACCCTGTGCACCACGCGCCGCAAAGGCACGCCCAGCGTCAGCATCGCGTGTGAAGCCAGCATCAGGCTGCCCTCCATCGCTTCCGGCACCACCTCGGATGCTCCGGCTGCGCGCAATTTATCCAGATCAGTATCGTCATGGCTACGCACAATCACCGGCAGATTTGGCGCCAGGTCATGCATATGGTGCAAAACCTTCAAGGCTGAAGGGGTACTCGCATAAGTAATGACCAGCGCCGCCGCACGATTGATACCCGCCGCGACCAGGCTCTCACGCCGGCCGGCATCACCATATGACACAAAAGCACCGGCGGCCTGCGCCTCGTTCACGCGGTCCGGATCCATATCCAGCGCCTGGTAGGTAATCCCTTCCGCTTCCAGCAACCTGGCCAGGCTTTGCCCGCTGCGGCCAAAGCCGGCAATGATCACATGTTGCTGCGTCGCCATCGTACGCGTTGCAATCTGCGTCAAAGCCAGCGATTGCACCATCCATTCATTCGCCGACAATTTCATCACGATGGCATCGGCTTTGGCGATGATCAGCGGCGCCGCCAGCATGGACAGCACCATCGACGCCAGTATCAGTTGCAGGATCAGGGGTTCCACCAGGTTCAAGCCGCCGACCTGATTCAGCAGGACGAAGCCGAATTCACCCGCTTGCGCCAGCGCCAGGCCGGTACGCAAAGCCACGCCGACCGGCGCGCCAAAGCACCTTGCCAGAAAAGCAATCAAGCCAAACTTCAGCAAGACCACGCCGCTCAGCAGCAACAAAACCAGCCACCAGTGCTCGACCACCAGCCGCACATTCAGAAGCATGCCGACCGTAATAAAAAACAAACCGAGCAGGACGTCACGGAAGGATTTGATGTCTTCTTCCACCTGGTGCTTGTATTCCGTCTCGGAAATCAACATGCCGGCGACAAAAGCCCCCAAAGCCAGCGACAAACCGGCCATTTCGGTAATCCAGGCCGCACCCAGCGTAATCAGCAACAGGTTCAGCATGAACAATTCCTGCGACCGACGTTTGACGACGATGCGGAACCAGCTGCGGATTAATTTATGCCCGATAAAAAGCAGGAGGAACAGGACGATCACAGCCTTCAGCGCGGCCCACAGCAAGGTGGTGCCGAGGTCGCCGCGCGGATTCGCCAGCGCCGGGATCAGGATCAGCAAAGGCACCACCGCCAGATCCTGGAATAACAAAATACCGATAATCCGGCGGCCATGCTGGCTTTCCAGCTCCAGGCGCTCTGTCAACAGCTTGGAAACAATCGCAGTGGACGACATCGCCAGCGCGCCGCCTATCGCCAGCGCCGCCTGCCAGCTGATTGCACTGAGGCGCGTCGACAGGTGTGCGACCAGCCAGCCGAACACCATGGTCGCGCCTATGGTCAGCAGCACCTGGGCCATGCCGAGGCCGAACACGGTGCGGCGCATCGCCAGTAATTTGGAGAGGGAGAATTCCAGCCCGATAGAAAACATCAGGAAGACCACGCCAAACTCGCCCAGAGCGTGGGTCGTGGCATTATCTTCGGCCCAACCCAGCGAATGCGGGCCGATCAAAATCCCCACCACCAGGTAACCCAGCATGGGCGGCAAGTGCATCATGCGGAAAGCGACCACGCCCAATACCGCAGCCGCAAGCAAGAGAAGCGTAAGTTCTAATGGGGAAAGCATATTGAGGAAGCGACTGAAGTAAGGTGCTGGTTTGGTGACAAATCGAAACGGATCCATCAAACCACATTTTTGTTACGTCTGGCAGGTTTTTTGCTTTAGGAATTCGTTTATACTTTCGAGCATGAGTGTATCCCATGCCCCAAACCCGCCGGCAACTTTTGATGCCCAAAGCACTGCGCGCGCCTTGCAATTTGCATGCGACACGCTGCAAATCGAAGCGGACGCCATCCTCGCACTAAAAGAGCGCATCACCAGCAAGACCAGCCAACAGTTCATCCAGGCAGTAACCCTGCTGTTGAACTGCAAAGGCCGGGTGGTGGTATCCGGCATCGGCAAATCCGGCCATATCGCACGCAAAATCGCGTCGACACTGGCCTCCACCGGCACCCCGGCCTTCTTCGTGCACGCCGCGGAAGCCTCGCATGGCGACCTCGGCATGATTACTGCCGATGACGTGCTGATCGGGATTTCCTACTCCGGCGAGGCGGGTGAATTGCTCGGCATAGTCCCGACCATCAAGCGCATGGGCGCCCGCCTGATTACGATTACCGGCAACGACGCTTCCAACCTGGCGGTACAAGCCGACGTGCATTTGAACGTGCACATCGACAAGGAAGCCTGCCCGCTCAACCTGGCACCGACCGCCAGCACCACCGCTACCCTGGCACTCGGCGATGCGCTGGCTGTCGCCTTGCTGGATGCGCGCGGCTTTGGTGAAGAAGATTTTGCCCGCTCGCATCCGGGTGGTGCACTGGGCCGTCGTTTGTTGACACATGTACGCGACGTGATGCGTACCGGCGAAGCGATTCCGACTGTCGCCAAGGATGCAACGCTGTATGCGGCTTTGCTGGAAAGCAGCAAAAAAGGCATGGCGATGACTGCAGTGGTCGATGCTGACGGCCGCGCCATCGGCGTGTTTACAGATGGCGACTTGCGCCGCCTGATTGAAACCCAGCAGGACTTCTCCAAACTGTCGATTGCCGAAGTGATGCACGCTAATCCGCGTAGCGTCCACCCGGATCAACTCGCGGTCGATGCGGTCGACATGATGGAAACCTATCGCATCAACCAATTGCTGGTCACCGATGGCAGCGGCAAGCTGGTCGGCGCATTGCACATCCATGACCTGACGCGTGCGAAAGTAATTTAATGAACGCGCCCAACGATACCTTCGCCAACGAGCGTGCCGCCAAGGTACGGCTGATGATTTTTGATGTCGACGGTGTATTGACCGACGGCAGCCTGCACTTCGGCCCGGAAGGCGAAATCAGCAAGACCTTCAATGTACTCGACGGCCACGGCATCAAGCTGCTGCAGCAGTCCGGCGTCGCTACCGCCATCATCAGCGCACGCCAGTCGCCTATCGTGTTGCGCCGCGCCAGTGACCTCGGCATACATCATGTCTTCCAGGGCATACACGACAAACGCAGCGCCTTTGAACAACTGTTAACACAAACCAATACCGCGGCAGAAGCCTGCGGTTTCATCGGCGATGATGTCATCGATTTGCCTATCCTCTTGCGCGTCGGCTTCGCCGCCAGCGTTCCGAATGCCCATACAGAAGTACGTTCACGTGTGCATTACGTGACCCAGGCCAGCGGCGGCCGCGGTGCGGCGCGCGAACTGTGTGACTTCATCCTGCGCGCGCAAGGCAACTACGAGGCGGCCATGGCGCCGTATCTCGCATGAAAGCGCTGCGCCCTGCCAATACCGTCCGCCTGATTGTGCTGATTGCACTCAGTGCGGGTCTGGCATTTGGCAGCTTCTGGCTGGTCGAAGTCATGCGCCGCCAAACCGACGATACGTTACCGACCAAGCAACGCAGCGAACCTGATTTTTATGCCGAGAAATTCAATTTTGTCCGCATGGGCAAAGACGGTACGGCACGCTACAACCTGACCGGTACCGAGATGAAGCATTACCCGCTGGATAACTCTTACCAGATCCAGAAGCCGGTCATGTACAGCTTCAGCAAGGAACGCCAACCGATGGTCAGCCGCTCGGAACGTGCGCTGGTGGAAAAGAACAACACCGAAGTACATATGTACGAAAACGTCGTGATCGACCGACCGCCGGCAGCAGGTTCCCAGCACTTCCAGCTCAAGACTTCTTACCTGCTGATCCTGCCGGATGACGAGATCATGAAGACTCCAAAGCATGTCGATATCAAGGTCGGTACCTCGACCCTGAACGGCAGCGGCATGTTCGCCAACAACGCAACCGGCGAATTCACTTTATCCAGCAACGTCAATGCGCTGTACCAGGCTGCACATCCGCGCTAAGCGCATTGATCACTTTTACCTGACGCATTCATTTAGAGAACTTTCATGAAACGCTTCCTATCCGTACTTCTGGTTCTCTGCGGCTTGGGCATCACGGTCGGCGCGCATGCCGAAAAAGCCGATGCCACCAAGCCTACCAATGTCGAAGCCAATAAAATGGAATACGACGACATCAAGCAGATCAACACCTTCACCGGCAATGTCGTGTTAACACGTGGCACCATCCTGATGAAAGCCAACAAGATGGTGGTCAAGCAAGACCCGGCCGGCTATCAATTCATCACGCTGTACGGTTCGGCCGATACGCTGGCGAACTTCAGGCAAAAACGTGATGGCGGTCCTGACCAGTGGATAGAAGGCCAGGCCGAACGCATTGAATACGATGACAAGGCAGAGATCATGAAGCTGTTCTCCAAGGCGCGCATGCGTCGCCTGGAAAACGGCAAGCCTACCGATGAGGTTGAAGGCGAATTCATTTCCTACGATACACGCGCTGAATTTTTCACCGTACATAACACTTCAAGCGGCGACAGCAAACAAGGCGGCGGCCGCATCAAGGCCGTGATCCAACCGCGTGCCGCAGATACAAAGGCTAAATAAGATGTCTAGCAAGCTGATTGTTAACGGACTACAGAAAAGCTATGGCGCGCGCCAGGTCGTGCGCGATGTCGCGCTGCAGGTTGAAAGCGGCGAAGTAATTGGTTTGCTCGGCCCGAACGGCGCTGGCAAAACCACTTCCTTCTACATGATCGTGGGCCTGGTACCATCCGACGCCGGTCGCATCGAGTTGGACGGCGTCGATATCTCGCGCCTGCCTATCCACAAGCGTGCGCAGCTCGGCCTGTCCTACCTGCCGCAGGAAGCCTCGGTCTTCCGCAAACTCAGCGTCGAAGACAATATCCGTGCGGTACTGGAATTGCAGCGCGTCAACGGCAAGGCACTCAATTCGGCGCAGCTGGAACAGCGCCTGGATACCTTGCTGGCCGACCTGCAAATTGAAAAGCTGCGCGAGAACCAGGCGATGTCGCTGTCCGGTGGCGAACGCCGCCGGGTCGAAATTGCCCGCGCACTGGCAACCAACCCGCGCTTCGTCCTGCTCGATGAACCGTTTGCAGGCGTCGACCCGATCGCGGTGATTGAAATCCAGCGCATCGTGCGCTTCCTGAAAGAGCGCGGCATCGGCGTCCTGATCACCGATCACAATGTGCGCGAAACACTGGGCATCTGTGATCGCGCTTACATCATCAACCAGGGCGCGGTCCTGGCCAGCGGACGACCGGATGACATCATCGCCAATGAATCGGTACGTCGCGTCTACCTGGGTGAACACTTCCGCATGTAAGCGGAAGAAAAAACATCTATGAAGCAATCCCTGCAACTACGAGTCTCGCAACACCTGGCACTGACGCCGCAACTGCAGCAATCGATCCGCCTGCTGCAGTTATCGACTCTTGAATTGCACCAGGAACTGGAACAGATCCTTGCCGACAACCCGATGCTGGAGCGCACCGATGATCCACTGGATCACGCGGTACGCCTGCTGGCGGACGGTGCCATTGGTGCCAGCGGCACGACGCCGGAAGGCGCCAGCGTCGAAGCCAATGCACAAACCCCTGAGAGCGAAACCTCATTCGAAGCACCCGATTTGCCGGAAGCATCGAATGGCGACAGCGAATGGAGCTTCGACGATGTGGCGCGCACCTCCAAGGCGCCGGAAGACGACGATGCCCGGCCGCAACTGGAGGCGCATGAAACCACCCTGCGCGAACACTTGCTGGAACAGATGCGCGTCACCGTACGCGAACATCGCGACCGCGCACTGCTCGAATTGATCATCGATGCCTTGAATGACAATGGCTACCTGGAAGAAGAGCTGGAAGAAATCCACGCGCGGCTGCCGGAAGAACTTGAAATCGAACTGGAAGAACTGCAGATTTCCCTGAAAATGTTGCAGAGCTTCGACCCACCCGGTGTCGGTGCGCGCGATGCGGCCGAATGCCTGGCGCTGCAAATCAGGCGCATGCCAAAAGTCGCGATGGTCACCCGCCGCATGGCACTTGCCATTGTGGAAAACCATTTGCCGCTGTTTGCACAGCGCGACTTCAACAAATTACGCAAGGCCCTGGATTGCGACGATGAAGACTTGCGCGAAGCACAAGCCATCATCAAGCAATGCAATCCGCATCCGGGTTCCATCTTCGCGACCGATGCGTCGGATTACGTGGTGCCTGACGTTATCGTCAAACGTACCCGTAACGGCTGGCAAGTCATGCTCAACCACGACGTCATGCCACGCCTGCGCGTCAATAGCATGTATGCCAACATTTTGAAGCAGAGCAAGGGCGAGGGATCGCTTGGTTCCCAGTTGCAAGAAGCGAAATGGCTGATCAAAAACATGCGCCAGCGCTTCGACACCATCCTGCGTGTCGCCCAGGCAATTGTCGAGCGCCAGAGGAACTTCTTTTCGCATGGCGCGGTCGCAATGAGACCGCTTGTTTTACGTGAAATAGCTGATACACTGGGTCTACACGAGAGTACTATTTCACGTGTAACCACCCAGAAGTACATGCTCACCCCCCACGGGATGTTCGAATTGAAATACTTTTTCGGCAGCCATGTCGCAACAGAAGCCGGTGGTGAAGCTTCATCGACGGCGATACGGGCACTGATCAAACAATTGATAGGAGCTGAAGACCCGAAAATTCCATTCTCTGATAGCAAGATTGCCGACATGCTGGCAGAACAAGGCATGGTGGTAGCGCGACGGACAGTAGCAAAATATCGCGAAGCCCTGAAGATCCCACCGGTCAATCTGCGCAAGTCGTTGTAGATATCGTCCTTTGTAGTTTTTGTTGTAGTTATACGTTGCTGTGTTCGGCGTAGTCACTAAACAAGACGCGCATAACCTCCAGTGACTTTCATAGGAGCACTGTATGAATCTCACAATCAGTGGACATCACCTCGAATTGACCCCCGCCATCCGCGAATATGTACAAGGTAAATTGGAGCGCATCAAACGACATTTTGATCACGTTATCGATATTGCAGTCATCCTGACTGTAGACAATCTTCCCGAGAAAGAAAAACGCCAAAGGGCAGAAATTAACTTGCGAGTGAGAGGCAAGGATCTGCACGCGGAAAGTATCGCAGATAATTTATACGCTGCCATTGATACACTGATCGACAAGCTCGATCGTCAAGTGATCAAATACAAAACCAAACAGCAAGACCATCAACACGATGCGATCAAACGATTGCCGGATGCGTCCGACGCTGTAACGCCTTAAACTGAGGCGAGGCCGGGCAAACCGGCCGGATGAAATGAAGGGCGCAGATTGCGCCCTTTTTTAATTCTTATTGCGAGTCAACTTACAACTGACAACCTAATTCACATTACTTTTTATCTTCTCAACTGCCAGGCCTTCCAGCATGACTTCAATTCTGAGCTGGCTCTTGACTGCTAGCCCTGCCACTTTACCAGGAGTGAACTGGGTTTTTGAGAAAGCATCTTTCATCAAATGCTGTGCGGGCTCGGACAACAAAGAGTTTTCCACGACAACTTCATCGATGTCGCCATCCTCATTGATGAACAAATTCAGTATCGCCAATTGCGCTACACCGCTCGACAGAATCGGGCTCAAGTCTGAAGAAATATCGACCACCACCTCGGGCTGTTCTGTTAATTCATTCGGCTGGAAATAGTAAGGTTTGGGTGGTACGACGATATGAAAATCTGAAACTGTTTCTGCTTCCTGTAATCGGCTTTGCGGCACAAGTTCTGGCTGGCTAGTAGCTTGCACCACACTTGTTTCAGACATAGACCTAATATCTTTCGACTCAGGTTTGCTCTGCCGTGAACTTACAGAAATTTTGTCATTGCCTCGCGCGACATCGACGGCCGACATTAGGGTCACAATCGTAGTCTCGACTTCCACTGGCTTCGATGCCGCTCCACCCACGCCATGCCATGCATGGGCAAGTACCACACCAATACCAATGTGAGCCAGCATCGAGAGCAGCATGGCAAGCTGCTCAGAAACTGGTTTGGTGCGAATGGTGGCGAAAATATTCATCAAAGAAATGCAAGAGGTACGGACGCTGGAATCATCCAATGCCCACGTGCATTACTGCGGGTTCAAGACGCGCCAGGAAACGCGGCGCGTTCCACTTGCTGAAGGCGGTTTGATCGGGGGAGTGATGACAATAGTGCCGCCCAGATCGCTGCCGCTGGAAACGCCGCTTGAGGTACGGATCAATGCCCTGACCGTACCGTCCGCCTGCAGAATCATGACAGGACGAGTGACCAAACCAGATCCCAAACTGATACCACTGACGCCATTTGCACCATCGACCGCACCGCCAGTTAGATAATCAAGCGCATATACAAAACTGGCGGCAGTCCCTGTAGTTGGTCCGCAAGCGCTTACCGTCGATGCTTGCGGAGTAATCGTCGTGAACAACAATGTTCCCAGAGAAAGCTGAGGATCTGTGCTGACACGCTCGCCTCCAGTCAGAAAGTCGACATACCAACCATTCTTGCTAGTCCAGTCAACAGTGTTGCTGCTACTGGTACGCACCTCTTGTTGAGCTATGCAAACGGTGGAAGGGGTTCCTTCTGGGCAAGTCCCACTGGTAAAGGTTTGCGCGATGAAATTGCTGCTCCCGGTACGCGGATTGCCAAGCGTCACGGTATCCAGATTATCTTTGATCGCATAAAACGACTGCGTACTGTTATCAGCAACGTCAGTTGTACCCAGATAGCGCCCGGCACCAACAAAAATCACAGGCTTGCCACTAACAGTTGCCTGTACCGGCTTGACCGTAACCGGTTGCGCCTTATCTGCGGAATCGGTCAGACTCACCAACAGTTGTGCATCGTACCCTGTCGCACCTATGTCATTGTTAATATCGAAGCGCCAAACATTCCCCAGGTTGTCACCACCATAAGCCGCAATGGCAGTATTGTCAGTTGATGATTGCAGTACGTGCGCACTAATGCGGGAAAGACCGCTTGGTGTCGTGGCACTACCAATACCAGTGGAGATACTTCTAATTACCTCACCGGTGGCTGCATTCAATATATACAAGCGCCCTTTGCCCACATCTGCAGTAGAGGTACCATCGACATTGTTATACCCCGCACTCACCAATACCACCCAGGTGCCATCTTTCAATTTTGTAATGGTTGGGTTGCCATAGGTGTAGCCCAGGTTTTGATCGGTAAACTCCCATAACAAGGCTGGCGAGCTAGGGTTGGTAATATCCAGTGCGTAATAGCCTTTGCCGCCGCGATTCAGGCCACCGACAAGGATAGTTTTCCACTGTGCTGCTGTACATGCAGTGGTTGGTGCAGTTGGACAGATATCGCCAGTCTCGGGCGAGTTATCGACATAAAACTGATGTTTGGTCGAATCGGTAGGATAGTTTTTATCCGCAAGCTTATACAGGTTCGGCAACACCATGCTCGGAATATATGCCCATAGCTCTTGTCCGGTTATCGCATCAAAGGCGTGCAGCATGCCGTCATTGGCGCCGACATAAACTGCCCCGGCGCGAGTCGTTTTATCCGTTTTATATGCGCTGTAATTTGTATCCAGATAATTATATAAAGGCGTTTGTACATAGCGTGCCTCGGAAGAAACAATATCTCCCAACACGTGCGTCCGTTGACGATAGTAACTTCCTTCGTGGCTTCTGTCTCCACGCAAGAAGTTGACGAGCGCTTCACCTGCGGCACCACCACTGGCAATCGTATTATTGGTTTGCAGAGTATTGCTCAGGCAAGCCCCGCCGGCAGGAGAACAGAACTGAGACAAGCCCACAGTAGCGGAAGAGTAAGTAATCGCCGGAGCAGTGAAGTACGATTTTTGAGTACCCGAAAGATTGCTCCATTCAAAAGATATCAAGCCGGTAGAACCTTTGGTATATATCGTCCGGCTAGTCAGGGGAACAACTGGTTGTCTCGTGGTTGCTGTTTCATCAGCATTCACCACTGAAGTATTGGCATCTTCTATACCAGCAGCATTGAAGGTTGCACCCGAGACATAAGCATTGTTAACTGTGTAACAGCGATTACCCTGACGGAAAGCGCTCCCAAGAACATAACTGGTGGAGGCCGTCCAAACAGTAGTGGCACAGTCGAGCAGGCGCATAGCCGACCAGTTTTGTGCGGTTAATGTCCCCTCCGGTGTAATTTGCTGCCTGATCAGTTCCCCATACCACTCCACTGATTTGTATGAAGAGCTGAACACATAGTTATCGCTCGCACTAACGTTAGGGTTGCTGCTCGCGGCCGCAGCTGCGGTACCTGGGCGCGGCGTGTTAACGATCGTTGTCAGCGCGCTGATTAGGCTAGTAGATAAGGAAGCGGGATCTGACGCACTAAAATATGCGCCATGTCCATTGATCGCTGCGTGCCAAAGATCATCGATGTTCGCATTTGAGTTCGACGCAGGAATCGGCCAGGTACAGGCGCCACTACTTTGCCAGGAACAAGTTCCGTTCGCCGGATTAGCCGTAGTAGCGTTTTTGATATCGTAAAAATCTCCGCTCGTATCGTTCCAGTAGTCCTTACCATCGGTCGGCGCATAAGTCATTTGCCCCTGCGCTCCCAAGCCCAGAGTGAAAGTGGTCATATGCTGTGCCGTTGCAACATCCCGACCGTTCGCAGGAACATTGTTATCGCACAAATTATTTGCGACGGTACTAGGTGCAATCACCGGGCCAGTGCAGGTCCCCGTCGCATCTGCACCAGTAGCATCGGCGCTACGCAAATCCGTGTTGTAGTAATAGGCAGCAACGTCAGCCAAGGTATCGGACGTCCCGCCACTACTTGATACCGTTCGACATGCTCTTGCCGTCCCCACTGTATAAGCAGGGGCAACTGATTTGGTAATAGGTGTACACGAAGTCGCCGTAGCCCAGGAATCATCCACATATCGACAGTCAGAACCATTGCGGACAGTCCAGCTGCCATCCCCTGAACTATAGTTCAGTGTGCAACTAGAGGCATTCGCCCATGAACTCCAATTGTATTGACACTGCGTATTCGTATTGGCAGAACAAGTCGTGGCATTACTCCAGTTTCCCCAGTTTCCCCACGTTGATTTTGATCTGATTTGAAGCACGCCTGTACGTTGTTGCAAGGTACTCGTTTGCGCTTGAAGTTGCGGAGTACCGCCATCGCTGTATGGCGTGCCTAAGCCCACGTCCTGATTTCCAACGCCCGTAGTACCATCAAGCTTGTAACCCGCATTCCCGTTCCAAAAACCATCGGTAGATAAAATCGTATAGTTCTGCTGACAGGAATACTGCATGGGATCGGTCACGGTACTCCCACGATAACTGGTATTGTTTAATTTTCCTGCATACAAGCGGCCTGCGGTAGCAAGCGTCGTGCGCAAGGCGGTACCACTATTTGGATTGGCGCTAATAAGTTTGTTATACCAATTGTATTTTTGCGTGCTGGCGAACTCACCCAAATTCAAATAATCGCTGCCGGTATTGTTATTAATACTCATGTAACCCAGACGAAACCGGGACACATTATTCGCCACGTCCGTAGCAGCATCAATTGTCGCAAAAGCATTGCTGGCTGCGGTTTTCATCATTTGCATACGCGTTCTGTAATACGTCCACCAATTCGCGTAATTGGTCATTTCCTCGTTATAAGTACAAGTCGTACCGGCACAGTCGGTACGAGCCACGGATTTGCTTGTACTGCCGGGATAAGGATAACTGTTAATCTCCGGAGTAAGTGTGATACGCCTGTTTTCGCCAAGAATCGAAGTGCTAGGAACCGCAAAAGCGTTGGCAGTGATTGTCATGCCAGCCGTCTTGGTAATAGAAGGAGTAGCAGTGGTGGCGCTCGGAGCAACAACCGTTACAACTGAACCAGATCTGGACGCGCTGTAACCAATCGTCGTGCATTGCGTTCCCGTTGGTTTAGCTACCGTACAAAGATTGATGTTATTAACAATCGCTTGTGCAACGGTGTTTGCGTTATTCGAATTCGCCGTTGGCGCAGAAAGTATCTCTGCCCCACCAACAACAATACTGCTCACACTGGTGGTCGTTGAGCCGGAAACCGAAATCGTGGCGCTTGGTGGTGATGGCGCCCTTACCCAACCGTAACCGTTACCAAACGTCGCGCGGCAAGTGCTCAATGCACTACCCGAACACCAACGTACCGTGGCAGGAAAAGGATAAGTAGTGCTTGGTGCAGTGGCGCTAACGCAAGTTTTTAAATTTGGAGACGTGCAATACTCTGCCGCTATCATCGTATAAAAATAAGGCGGCGTTGAGGTGCTCCCTTGCAGATCTGTAGTTCCGGTACTTTGCACACCATATGCATCATTTTTTACCGCCGCCCAGTTAGGCGCTAAAGCGGAAGCGCTTCCATTCCCTCCAGTAGCTGCAGAGACGCCTGTTTGACTCAAGTAAGTTGTGGTGTTGATTGCCCCAGTAGCATCCACTGCAACCGGAGGTATATACCTGACGGCCGGGTTGTAATACATGCCGTTATAGGCGGCATTCTTAAACCAGTATTCCATCCTTGCCGAAGAAGGATCTTGTCCTGCACTTGAGCAGGACGTAGTAGTCGTCGAATAGATTGGCGAGCATGCCCAATCAGGCATAAAGTCCCAATCCATACTTCCCGAATCATCGAGAATAAAAAATACGTTTGGTTTTACATCGGTAGATGTGGGGGCCGAATACGTATTCAAAGGAGTAGTAGAAATATCCGTAATTGCAGCATGCACTGGAGCAAAGCAAAGCAAGGCTGCCAAAAAAGCACCGACATCCTTGAGTGATGGATGGTTCATCATGAAATCCCCTGAATTTGAAACACGTCTTACAGCGCGAATACGTAAAAATTTGATTTGGCCAGTTCCGGTTTTCGTCTACATCGAAACCATGGCCTGCACATAGCTAACCGTATTTTTAGGACCGGTTACACGAACCGTGATGCGGTAGTACACGACTGACGGCGCATTGAGTTGAATCTCGGGACCTTCATTATTTCCGGTTGCAACGGTCACAACCGGTGACGCAGAACATGAAGCGCCTGTCGTTTTACCACCCGCGTTATTGCACATGCGATCAATGACATATGACACAACATTGCCCGCCTGATCAGCAGCCCCATCGTTCAGTGTCATTTTTCTGGCTTCGAGATTGGCTATCCAGTATGCGTCCCAGGACTGCCCTGCAGTCGGGTTTAGGCCCGCCGCGCTACCGTTCGCGGCATAGCCGTTACCTGCACTATCAGTTTCCAGCGTCACGCTGGATGCTCCTTGCAAGAAGGCAATCGCCGCCTCAACTCCTGCGTCACCAGAACGCGTCGCTGCTTGCTGAAACGCCAGATTACCGGCAATCAGGTTAGTGGTATCAACTGAACGCATGAGAGCAATACCGGCCAGCGTCATCGCGACCAATACCACCAATGCAATGATCAAAACCACACCGCGTTGCTTTACCTGACGCACAGGGTTGAACCTCACTTGGTTTAGCATCCTGTCGGTACTCCCATCCATGCCACGTTACGAATTGGCACTATCGTCTGGAATACCTTGTAGCGATAATGCTTCCATGGCTCATCGGCAGCCGCATTCGGCCCCAGATATCCGGTATTCGCAACGATAGGATTAGTATCGTTTCCAGCCCAGCTGGGTGCGTTAACCGGACTCCCTGCATTCGCCGCAGTCGTAGTTACCAACTCTTTTTCATACTGGCTGCTACGCGCCACAATCGCCAGACGTACGGCAGGAATACGCGCCCAGTCGCAGCCATTGGCTGGCGCCGTCTGATCAAACACGTCGGGGATTGCATCCATAGTTCCACTTGTATCACGTGCATACTGCGCCTTCATGCTCACAATATTGCTGGCAATTGGTACCCAAATTGATGCATTTTCCTTGTTCGCATCCAGGCCGCAGTCATTCACCATATAGTCACAAACAGTCAGGTTGCCCCCCCGCACTGCATACGCAAGAAAGGTGGGCGTCGGCCCGAGGTTGTAGAGCACGGCGCCCGCGGCACCAGTCGCAACGGTTACCGTCGTAGGCGATACCGCTGTAACGCGATCAACAATCAAGGAGCCACACGCAGCAGGTGATGCAATGACCTTATCGCCGACACCGTTCGCACCCGGCGTAAACGAACTCGGCATCTGGACCGTATATACGGGTGCTGCCTGTGCCGTAATAGTATTGCCCTGAGGCTGTCCATTTCCGTTCCCATACAGGACTAACAAGGTGTCAGTATTCAAATCACCTGCGGGAATAATTGTTGTGGCGGGATTAATCGTTACGGGCGCCAAAGGAACTTGTGTGACAATATTGGCGCCTGATGCAACAGGCCAGCGTAAATTGCAATTCATCAAATTGACCGCTGTAATGCCGTATCCGGCTTGCCCTATCTCCTGCTGTAGTTGATACAACATGAGGGCACCATTACTTTGCGCATCACCGCCACTAGTTGTAGTACGTTTGCGTCCTTCGGATAAAGCGAATACTTGCAAAATAACGATGACAGCCAGCATGCCGATGGCCAGGCCAACCATGATTTCTACCAAGCTAAAACCGGTAGCATGAGATGAGAATTTTAACTTCCTGGACAATTTATTCTCCTCACCGAATCTGCGCGACGGTGACATATCGATGTGTGGCGGATGAAGAGTCATCGCCAGGAACACGCCAGAATATGGTCAACGTAACCGTTCCATCATTAGCGGTTCCCAGTGAGGTCACGTCCACAGTTGGCTGATTTACTTCATCTGTAATGCCTGGCAATGTCGCTGCTACCGCTGCTTTCCAATTGGTCAGCTCTGCCGACTCTCCTTCTGCCGTATCAAAGCTCGCTTTCAAAGCAGCGGGTGTGCGATTACTGACCCACATCGTACCTATAAGCTGGCTCGCCAACAGGCTGGCATCGGAACGATACTTGGCATCTGTCACTTGCTTGACAGCGACGCCCTGCATTCCAACCAAGGCCAATATGCCGAGAGAAAAGACCAGGATAGCGATCAAACCTTCCAGCAACATCATGCCGTCCTGCTTATCCAGGGCAGGTGATCGCGAAGAAATTTTCTTTAACATGCCTGGGCATCCTCCGGGCGAGTATTCGTGAGCGCCGGATCACACATACGAACCTGTCCACCCGGTGTAACCACAACCCGCAAACAACGCATAGGGCCACTCACCGCAGCACAAGTGCCGCCGTCTGGATTGACTACATCAAAAGCAGCGTTATGCCCGGCCGGCAAAGTAGTATTTACTACGCGTCCCAGACTATTGAAACTCAATGTCGTATCAAAAACAGGAGTAGCTGCCGCCAGGCCGGTAGTCGCTACTACTTCAGAAGTAACTACGGCTATGTTTGCCGATCCGCTGGCACTCACCCCGGCTTGGATGCTGGCAGGGCAGTCATCGGTCGCGGTCTGGCAGCCGACCACCCAGGACGTGCCGGCTCCCAAGGTAAACTGGATATTGGTATTGCGACGTACTGCCTCTACTCTCGCTAGACTAAGGCCGTTTTGAATTGCCTCTGCCGAAGTTCGAATCTTGCTGTTTTGGATGAAGGTACTGAAGTTGGGAATTGCTATGCCGAGCAGAATGGCAAAAACCGCCAGTCCGACCACAAGTTCAATCAGAGTCACGCCACTCTGCTGACGTGATGGAGTCAGCACACACCACCTTTTTTCGTTACCCAACAACTTGCACTACCGGTCCAACCTGATGGCGCCCCAGTCGTCATTGTGGTGGCTTTCACATTATTCTGATCTATCGTATAAACAAAACCACGCATCGAACCCGTACCGACGGCCTCGATCGTGTATGTGCTGGCAGTTCCAGCCACACCATAAGTGCCGCCACAATCAAAGGTAAAGTATTTGCTTGTACTGCTATCTGAAGTGCAAGCAGGGGCATTTACATATGTATGGTTGTCCTGGAAAAATTGCTCCATCTGCACGCGTTTTGCTGCCAGAGCAGAGGTCGCATCCGGGATTTTTCCTCGTGTCACATAATCCGAATAATTAGGAATAGCCACCGCCGCCAAAATCCCGATAATGGCAACCGTAACCATCAGCTCAATCAAGGTGAAGCCCTTGGAGCTACGCGTTTTCGGCAAAAATATATGTTTCATGACATCTTTCCCATAGTTAACATTACTTTAAACCAAGCCCTCGCCACCACCAGCAGCAGCCGACAAACGGCGCAATCCGGCTCACCAGTGGTTGAACTATTTGTCCTCCCTGCAACAACATAAGCCGATAAAATGGCCGAACTTTACTTACTCAAGCGCCGCATCATGTCCGAACACATCCGCACTTCCCTTGAAAATGGCCTTGCCCGTCTGACGCTGGACCGGCCCGAGGCGATGAATTCGCTTTCGTTGCCCATGGTGCGGACCCTCGCGGAAAAGCTGGGAGCCTGGCAACACGATCCCGCCATACGCGCAGTTGTCATCGACAGCAGCCTGCCCAAGGCTTTTTGTGCCGGCGGCGACATCCGTTTCTTCCATGAAGTGGCGCAAGGCGGACTGACCGGCGGCAGCGCATTGCTGGAGGATTTCTTCACCGAGGAATATGCGCTGAATCATTTGATCCACCACTATCCAAAGCCCTATATCGCAGTGATGGATGGCATCGTGATGGGCGGCGGCATGGGCATTGCGCAAAGCAGCGCAACCGCCAGCATCCGTGTGGTGACGGAACGTACGCGAATGGCAATGCCAGAAGTGAATATCGGTTTGTTTCCGGATGTTGGCGGTGGCTATTTCCTGTCGCGCCTGCCGGGCGAGTTGGGCACCTACCTCGGTTTGAGCGGTGAAATCGTCGGCGCTGCCGATGCTTTGTATGCGAACCTGGCCGATGTCTTTGTACCGCGCGCCGAATTGCCTGCCTTGATGAATCTGCTCTTGTCAGTGAAGGACGGTCAATATCGACAGGCAATAGAAGATTTCACCGCACCGTTCAAATCGCAGATTGATCCTGCCAATAGCCTGTTGGCGCGCCAGCGAACCCTGATAGACCGCCACTTCGCGCACGACCAGGTTGCGGCTATCGTCGCATCGTTAACAGGCGATGACGATCCCTTCGCACAAAAGACCCTGGAAATCATGCGCAAGCGCTCACCGCTGATGATCCATGTCTCGCTGGAACAAATTCGCCGTTCAGCGAAACTGGAACTGGCAGATTGCCTGCGCCTGGAACGCACCATGGTGCGTCGCTGCTTCGAGCATGGCGAGACGGTCGAAGGAATACGGGCGCTGGTGATAGATAAGGACAATGCGCCGCAATGGCGGCCGGCCACGCTGGAAGAAGTGACGCCGGAAATGATCGCACCATTTTTTGAGTCAGCCTGGCCGGACTATGCGCATCCGCTGCGCGAACTCAGTTAATTTACGACCGCAAACACCTTACATTTCATCGATCATAAACAGGCGTTTATGTTCGCGTATGGCGTAACGGTCCGTCATGCCGGCAATGTAATCCGACACCTTGCGCGCCTGCGCCGAAATAGCCTGGGGTGTATCGCTGTGCTCTTGCTGGTAGTCCGGCGGCAATAGATTCGGTTCGCGCATGAAGGTATCGAACAATTCCGCCACGATGCGGCGCGCCTTGCTGGTCATGCGATTGACCTGGTAATGCTGGTACAGGTTTTCGCGCAGGAAGCGTTTGAGCAAGGCGGCTTCTGCGCGCATGCCGTCGGAAAACGCTATCAGTGCCGGTGCATTGCGTACGTCATCTATGGTTTTCAATTGCGCGGAGCGGATGCGCTCTTGCGATGTTTCGATGACGTCGACAATCAAGGCATTGATCATCCTGCGTATAGTTTCATTTATCGCGCGACGGCCAGTGATGCCGGGGAATGCCAGCTCGACCTGATGCCGGTGGCGTGCATAAAATTCTATTTCATCCAGCTGCGCCGTGGTCAGCAAACCCGAGCGCAGGCCATCGTCTATATCGTGGTTGTTGTAAGCGATTTCATCTGCCAGGTTCGCCAGTTGTGCTTCCAGCGACGGCTGTTTCCTTTCGATGAAACGCTGCCCTATCGCGTCGAGCTTCTTCGCATTCGCCAGTGAGCAATGCTTGAGTATGCCTTCGCGTGTTTCAAACATCAGGTTCAAACCATCGAATGCGCCATAACGCTGTTCCAGCGTATCGACGACGCGCAGGCTTTGCAGATTATGTTCAAAGCCGCCGTAATCTTTCATGCAGGCGTTCAGCGCATCCTGCCCGGCATGTCCGAAAGGTGTATGGCCGAGATCATGTGCCAGCGAGATGGCTTCCACCAGGTCTTCATTCAATTGCAGGTTGCGCGCAATCGAACGCGCAATCTGCGCCACTTCTATGCTGTGCGTCAGGCGCGTGCGGAATAAATCGCCTTCGTGATTGACGAATACCTGGGTCTTGTACTCCAGCCGGCGGAATGCAGCGGAGTGGATGATGCGATCACGGTCACGCTGGAATTCGGTACGTGAAGAGGTGGATGGTTCGGTGTAACGGCGGCCCGTCGAAGTATCGGAACGGGCCGCGTAAGGCGCGAGATGAGCCTCGATATTCATGTCAGGACTGTGCCAGACACATCGTCATCTGAAGAGCGATCAGCCGATGCATGCGTTTAATGTTTGCAATAACATTTCTTGCGGCACCGGCATGATCACCGAAGTACCCAAGGGTTTAAGCAGGATGAATTTGATTTGCCCGCCTTCATTTTTCTTGTCGACTTCCATCAGTTCCAGCCAGCGCTCGGTACCAAGGTCCGGCGCGACTATCGGCAAGCCGGCGGCTTTAACTACGGCGGCAATCCTGTCCCTGGTTTGCGCATCGATGAAACCCAGGCGATGCGACAGATCCGCCGCCATCACCATGCCGCAACCGACCGCTTCACCATGCAGCCAGACACCGTAACCCATGCCTGCTTCAATCGCATGACCAAAAGTGTGGCCGAAATTCAGGATCGCACGCAGACCACCTTCGCGTTCATCCTGGCGTACGACATCGGCCTTGATTTCGCACGAACGCCTGATCGCGTATGCCAGCGCCTCCGCATCTTTCGCGACTAGCTTGCCGATATTGGCTTCTATCCAGTCGAAGAATGGCGCATCAATAATGGCGCCATGCTTGATGACTTCCGACAGCCCGGACGACAACTCGCGCGCCGGCAAAGTATTGAGCGTCGCTGTATCGGCGAGGACCGCTTGCGGCTGGTAAAACGCACCTATCATGTTCTTGCCGAGCGGATGGTTGATACCGGTCTTGCCACCGACCGAAGAGTCAACTTGTGACAACAATGTGGTCGGCACCTGGATGAAAGGCACGCCGCGCATATACGCAGCAGCAGCAAAACCCGTCATATCTCCGATGACGCCGCCGCCCAGGGCGATCAGCGTCGTCTTGCGATCGCATTTTTCGGCGAGCAGGACGTCGAATACCTTCATCAGGTTGACCCAGTTTTTTTCTTCTTCGCCGTCCGGCAATACGATTTCAGTTACCTGCTTGCCGGCATCCTGCAAGGACTTGCTGACCTGCGCCAGGTACAGCGGTGCTACCACGGTATTCGTCACAATCGCGACGCGCGATCCGGCTACATGCTCAGCCAGCAAGGCAGAATCGCCAAGCAGGCTTTGCCCGATGGTGATCGGGTAGCTGCGCGCGCCGAGATCAACGTGCAAGGTATTCGAAGTAGAAGAAAGCTGAGACGTCATGGAATGTTTAGCTAAAGATTGATGGTCCTGCTGCACTGCAGTCTGGGCCTGAGTATGTTCAGGACCGAGCTGGGACAGGATGGACTGCATCAGGAATTGTACGTTAGGTCGCCCGGTGTCGATGACGATGTGCGCCACCTCATTATAGAGCGGCTCGCGGATACGCGATAATTCCTCTATGGTTTTACGCGGATCGCCGGTTTGCAGCAGCGGGCGATTTTTGTCATGGCTGGTGCGCTGTACGATGCTGTTAACACTTGCACGCAGGTAAATCACGGTGCCACGCGACTTGAGATAGGCGCGGCTTTCTGCATTCAATACAGCGCCGCCGCCCGTTGCCAAAACAATATCTTGCTGTGCGGTCAGGTCGCGAATGACCTCCGCTTCACGTTGTCGAAAGCTGGCTTCGCCTTCGATTTCAAAAATCAGCGGGATGGTCGCGCCCGTGCGCTCTTCGATTTCATGGTCGGAATCGATGAACCTTTTGTTCAGCCTTTTTGCCAGCGCACGACCGACTGTCGTTTTGCCGGCACCCATCAGACCGACCAGAAAAATGTTTCCACCCACGTTGCACAAACTCTCTTTACCAGGTGCAGCAGCCGACATGGCACTGCCTATAAGCGGCATCCTACCTGATTGAGACCTTGTCAGTCAGAATTTTAGGTGTCAGGAAGATCAGCAATTCAGTCTTGTCGTTGGTACGGCCAGTGGTTTTAAACAAATTGCCAAAGACCGGGATATCGCCGAAAAATGGCACTTTTGATACTGAATCCCGCTCGGTTTGCTGGAAAATACCACCAATTACCACCGTACCGCCATTATCGATCAAGACCTGGGTTTTGACGTGCTTGGTATCAATCGCAAAGCCGGAGCGGGTTTCCACACCTACCGTATCCTTATTCACGTCAACATCCAGGATGACATTGCCATCCGGAGTGATTTGCGGCGTGACTTCCAGCTTCAGGTTGGCTTTACGAAAAGAAACGCTGGTGGCACCACTGCTGGTCGCTTGTTGATACGGCAATTCGGTACCTTGTTCGATGAGGGCTTTCAATTGGTCGGCAGTGATCACACGTGGGCTGGAGATAATTTTGCCTTTGCCGTCAGCTTCCAGTGCCGATAGTTCTAAGCCAATAAACCGTGTCGCCGCGGCGTTAAATAGAGTCAATGCGACTGAACCCGGTGTATTGCCGTTGATATTTCCTGCAGGCAAATTAACAGCACTTCCGCCCAAAGTTGGCGGCCCTATTGCAGTGGTCGTGCTGGTTTGACGACCGCCCAACTCATAACTACCCTGGTTTTGCACACCAAACGACAATTTGGCGCCAAGGTTACTGCTGAACTTGTCATCGGCTTCAACGATACGCGCTTCAATCATGACCTGGCGGGTCGCGATATCCGTTTTCAACACCAGGGCACGGATTTCTTCCAGTTTGGATGCGATATCGGTAATGAACAATTGATTGGTACGTGGATCAACCACCGCACTACCGCGCTTGGTCAAAATGCTGCGGCTACCACCATCAATACCGAAAATCTGTTTAAACGATTCTGCCTTTTGATAATTCAGCTGGAAGGTTTCTGTCTTGATCGGCTCCAGTTCGGCTATCTGGGCGCGCTGTTCCAGCTCCAGTTTTTCCTTGGTCAGCAATTCATCGCGTGGCGCAATCCACAACACAGTGCCGTTCTTGCGCATATCCAGGCCTTTGGCCTGCATCACGATGTCGAGCGCCTGGTCCCAGGGTACGTCTTTCAGGCGCAAGGTCAGGTTGCCGCTGACGGTGTCGCTGGTGATGATGTTCAGGCCAGTGAAGTCTGCGATCACCTGCAATACCGCGCGCACTTCAACATTCTGGAAATTCAGCGACAATTTATCACCGCGATAATCACGCACGCCCTGACCCAGCTTGTTTGGCTCTTCCTTCAGCGGCTTGACCTCAATCACGAGTTGCGTATCGCTTTGATAAGCGCTGTGCTCCCACAAGCCTTTCGGCTCGATCGTCATATGCACGTTATCACCCTGCTGCTGGGTAGTGACAACATTGACCGGGGTACCAAAGTCAGCCACATCGAGGCGACGTCGCAACACATCCGGCAAGGTCGCTTTCATGAAATCAACTTCGATTTTCTTGCCCTGTTGACGCACGTCGACCGCGACCTGATTGTTCGGCAAATCGATAACGATGCGGCCTTCGCCATTATTGCCACGACGGAAATCGATATCACGCAAGGCTTGGCGCCCGGCATTGGCTTGCGCCGTCGGCACCGGCAAGCCAACCGCATTCAGTGGTGTCGCAACACCACCGGTACCGTCTATCGTCACGATGACGCTGTTCGCATCAATCGTAGTGGCGTAATTCAGCGGACGAGTCAGGTTGAAAACCAGACGCGAGCGATCGCCAACCTGCACGATATTAGCGTTGCGCACATCACCCAGGCCGATGTCCTGCAAACCCTTGCCGGTCGCATTCGCGGTATTGGCGAAATCAAGTGCAATCCGCGCCGGGCTATTAATAGTGAATCCAACCGGCGGTTTCGCCAGCGGGTTTTTCAATGCAATTTTCACGACGACATTCGAACCCTGCTGGTTTGCCGTGATGGATTGAATCGCGTTTTCCTGGGCGGCGGCCAGGCCACCGATGAATAAGAGACCGACAAACGCAGTAAGTCGCCACATTTTTTGCACCATCCCTTGAGAACTTTTGAATTGTTTTTGTAGCGTGATCATTTTTGCGACTCCTGCAACTCCAGCTTGGCTTCACGCTCGACCCAGTCACCGGCCGCATCCTGAACAACTTCTTTTAATAAAATCTCGTTATCGCTAATCTTTGTCACCATGCCGAGATTTTGTCCGATGTAATTCCCTACCTTGACCTGGTAAATGGATTTGTCTACTTGCAGCAACGCATAAGTCAGGCCGGGCTTGGTCAGCGTGCCCACCATCACCATGGTATCCAGCGGATAACTCTCCAATGCCTCGCGTCGCCGATCCAGGTCGGGACGTATGGTGCCGCCATCCTTGCGCGCCTTGGCCAGCGCTGCCGCTAATTTATTCGGGCTATATGGATCTTCGCGGTCTTTCGCGTCGTAGCTGAATGGTGTGAATTTTTTCGGTTCGGACAAAGGCTTGATCGATACCCGCGTTTGCTGGCGGACTTCTTTCATCCACTGGCTGACATCATCAGTGCCGCTATTGCCGCAAGCGGATAAAGTCACTGCAAGCAGGACAGGCGTAGCCCGCTTCATGCATGTAATAAGAAATGGCATGGGCATCATCATTTGCCACCCTTCTTCTTGCCGGCAGCCGCCTTGCGTTGCGCCGCGACTTCTTCATCATCCAGATAGCGGAAGGTCTTTGCGACCGCATCCAGCGTCAGGGTATTACCCTTGCTCACGATCAGATTCATATTATTGAGCGTCACAATCCGCGGCAGATTTGCGATGTCGCTGGTGAAAGCTCCCACGTCGTGATAACTGCCCGTCACCTTGATCACAATCGGCAGCTCGGCGTAGTAATCACGCACAACTACCTGGCCCGGCTTGAATAATTCGAAAGCCAGTCCGCGTCCCAAACCCGCCTGGTTGATATCGGACAGCAGCGCATCCATCTCGGCCTTGCTCGGCAATTGCTTTTCCAGCGTAGAGACGTACTCGTTCACCTGTTCTTTTTGCTTGCGCAAACCAACCAGGTTGATCGCCTGCTGTACCTTGGACTTGTACGCATCTTTCAGCGTCACTTCTTCCGCCACCGCACGGTCAAGTTCATCCTGCTGATCGCTCCAATACAAATACCAGCCAACCCCGAGTACCGCCACCAGCACACCCGCCGCACACAACATACGTGGTATGACCGGCCACTGACCAGGATGCAAGCCGTTCAGGTCACGGAACTGTGCACTGATCGATTCCCCAATATTTTTCAGATCTGCCATGGTGCCTGTCTCATATCAAGGTTTCGCTGCGGCTGGCGCGGCGACAGCGGCGGGATCCTGGTCGCGTGGACGCTTGATGCCGGCATTGATGGTGAATTCAAATACTTTCTTCGCATCCTTGCCCGCACCGATGCCGGTGGAACGGATTTCAATCAGATCCGGCCGTTCCAGCCACGGCGAGTGATTACCAAGATTGCGCAACAGCTCGGATACGCGTTCATTCGATTGCGCATAACCGTTCAGCAGTACACGCTGACCGTCTTGTTTGAAGGATTTCAGGTAGACGCCTTCCGGCACTTGCTGCGCCAGTTCATCCATCAGGTAAACCGGTTGATTGCGATCGCTCTGCAAATCTTCAACCGCTTGCTGGCGCGCCTTCAGGGCTTCGATTTCCTGCTTCAGGTTCGCGACTTCCTTGATTTCGCCATCGAGACGGGTGTTTTCCGCCTTGATGAAAGTATTGCGTTGCTGCTGATCCGAAAGCTGGCTGGAGAAATAAGCACCGACCGCAATCACGATCAGCGCACCAAGAATGCCGCTCAATAGCAGGAGCGCGACAAAATCCTTTTGCCGCTGCTTCCGTCTTTCTTCACGGTGCGGCAATAAATTGATACGGATCATCGGTCAAACCTCCGCATCGCCAAACCACAGGCAACCAGATAAGCCGGTGCTTCTATACGCAACTGCTTCTCGCGCACGTTCGGGCTCAATTGCATGCCCTTGAACGGGCTGACTACCGATGTCGACAATTTGGTGCGATTGGCGACCGTATCCACCATGCCGGGAATAATCGCGCAACCGCCAGCCAGGAATAACTGGTCAACACGGGTATACGGCGTGGAGGTAAAGAAGAACTGGATAGCGCGCGTTACTTCTTGCGCTGCAGTTTCGAGGAAAGGCTCGAGGATTTCAGTCTGGTAGCCATCCGGCAAATCATTATTGCGCTTTTTGACTTCGGCTTCTTCATACGACAAGCCGTAAGTACGGACGATTTCCTGCGTCAGCTGATGGCCGCCAAACGGCTGCTCACGTTCGTAAATCAACTGGCCATCCAGCAGCATGGATACATGCATGACTTGCGAACCGATCTGGAACAAGCCCATGATCTGGCCTTGCCCGCGGTTCGGCATTTGCTCGGTCAGGCGGGCGATCGCTGCGCGCGCCGCATAGGACTCGATATCCATGATGGTAGGTTTCAAACCGGCGGCTTCGGCGACGGCGACCCGGTCTTCGACTTTTTCCTTGCGCGTGGCAGCCAGCATGACTTCCACGTCGTCCGGCGAATTCTCGACCAGACCGATCACGTCGAAATCCAGCCGCACTTCATCCAGCGCAAACGGAATATATTGGCTGGCTTCGGTTTCCACCTGCAATTCCAGGCCCTCTTCCGACAAGCCGCTGGGAAGAATGATCTTTTTGGTAATGACTGATGCGGGCGGCATGCCCATTGCGGCGAACTTGGCGCGCGTGCCGCTCTTTTTCCAAACGCGCAGCACGGCATCCGACACCTGATCGATATTTTCGATATTTCCGTCCACTACCGCTCCCCGCGGCAATGGTTCCGAAGCAAAACATTCCAAACGTAGTTCGTTTTTGCCAACTTCGGACAATTCAACGAGTTTCACCCCGGAACTACTAATATCCAAACCAATCAACGGCGGATTCTTCTTGCCGAATAAGGAGCCAAAATCTAAAGCCAAGGGCAGTTCTCCCTAGAAACGTAATTTAGTATGTGAACGCCACGCCGTTTAGCTTGTCAAAAACTCGACCGGAATGAAAAGTGATGATTTTTCGATAAAAATCGTTTAAAAACTTATATTTAGAGCACATTGGTAAAACGTTACATTAAATCGTAGCAACAAGCCTTCAAAAGTGTAAAGCACTTTCCACAAAGTAATTTGCAAATCCGTTGCCAAAAATCCACGCGGAAAAACCGATGTTGCAATTAGCGCGGTTTTAGAACTCATTTCATAAAATGGGTTGATGAGTTCTTGTAACAATCGTGTCCCTTAGCGGCAGCCAGCTATAATGGCCCAAATATCGACCCCTCACTTTTCCTCCCTGCATGGCTTCCAAACAATCATCATCCGGCAGTACCGAACCAAAACCAGCTAAAAAACGCGCACCCAATCTGGCCCTACGACTCACCCTCGGGGTGCTCGGCCTGATTACCGGTTTAGGCGTAATAGGCGCATTGATTCTGGTGTTTGCGCTGACCATGGCCTACCCCAATCTCCCGGCGCTGGATTCCCTGACCGATTACCGGCCAAAAATCCCGCTGCGCATTTTCTCTGCAGATAACGTCCTGATCGGCGAATTTGGCGAAGAAAGACGGAATTTAGTACACATCAGAGAAATCCCGGACATCATGAAGAAAGCCGTGCTGGCGATCGAGGATGACCGCTTCTTTGAACATGGCGGCGTTGACTATGTCGGCATCGTGCGTGCAGCTGTCCATAATCTGAGCGGCGGCGCGCGCCAGGGCGCGTCCACCATTACGCAGCAAGTGGCGCGCAACTTCTTCCTGTCGAGCGAGCAAACCCTCAAACGCAAGATTTACGAAGTATTGCTGGCCTGGAAAATCGAGAAGAACCTGTCCAAAGACCAGATTCTCGAGGTCTATATGAATCAGATCTATCTGGGTCAACGCGCTTACGGCTTTTCCTCGGCCGCGCAAATCTATTACGGCAAGAAGCTGCAGCAAATCACAATAGCCGAAGCGGCGATGCTGGCCGGCCTGCCCAAAGCGCCGTCGGCCTACAACCCGGTCGTCAATCCGAAACGCGCGAAGGCGCGCCAGCAATACATCCTGCAGCGCATGTACCAACTGGGCTACATCACCGAGGCGGAATACACGCAAGCCAAGGACGAAGAGCTCAAGATCAAGACAAATAGCAGCGAATTCGGCGTACATGCCGAATATGTAGCGGAAATGACGCGCCAACTGGTCTATGAACAATTCAAGGAAGAAACCTATACGCGCGGCCTGAACGTCTTCACCACCATTACCAAAGCGGATCAGGACGCGGCCTACCTGGCAGTGCGGCGCGGCGTCATGGATTATGAGAAGCGCCACGGCTATCGCGGCCCGGAAAGCTATATCGAAATTCCGAATAACAAGGAAGAAGCGGAAGCCGCCATCGAAGTCGAGCTGGCCAATCATCCGGACAGTGACGACCTGGTTGCCGCTGTAGTCCTGGAAGCCACACCAAAACTGGTCCGCGCAGTCTTGGTATCGGGCGAGGAAATCCAGATTGAAGGCGCGGGCCTGACCTTTGCGGCCAATCTGCTGAGCGAAAAAGCGGCGCCGAACAAGCGTGTCAAACGTGGCGCTGTCATCCGCGTGATGCAGGAAGGCAAGGCCTGGAGCATCATCCAGATGCCTGAAGTGCAATCCGCTTTCGTTGCCGCCAATACCAATGACGGTGCCATACGCGCCCTGGTCGGCGGCTTCGACTTCAATCGCAATAAATTCAACCACGTAACACAGGCATGGCGTCAGCCGGGTTCCTCGTTCAAGCCTTTCATTTATTCAGCTTCGCTGGAAAAAGGCCTGTCGCCGTCCACCATCATCAATGATGCGCCCATCAGTTTCGATGCCGGCCAGACCGGTGGCCAGCCATGGGAGCCAAAAAACTACGACGGCAAATATGATGGTCCGATGACGATGCGCAAAGGCCTGGCCAAATCGAAGAATATGATTTCGATCCGCATCCTGCATAAAATCGGTGCGAAATACGGTCAGGAATACATTACCCGCTTCGGCTTTGATGCTGACAAGAATCCCCCTTACCTGACACTGGCATTGGGTGCGGGCGCAGTGACACCGCTGCAGATGGCGGCCGCTTATTCGGTCTTCGCCAACGGCGGCTACAAAATCAGCCCGTATATGATTTCCCGGATTACAGATGCTAACGGCAAGCTGCTGTCCGAGGTCAAACCGGATATGGCCGGCGACGAAGCCAACCGCGCCATCGACCCGCGCAATGCATTCCTGATGGACAGCATGCTCAAGGGCGTGGTGACGTCGGGTACCGCCATCAAGGCGATGGCATTGAAGCGCACCGACCTGGCAGGTAAAACCGGTACCACCAATGATTCCTTCGATGCCTGGTTTGCCGGCTATCAGCCCAACATCGTCGGTATCGCATGGATAGGTTTCGACCAGCCGAAAAACCTCGGCAATCGCGAAACCGGTGGCGGCCTGGCGTTGCCGATCTGGATCAACTACATGCAAAAGGCGCTGAAGGATGTGCCTATGGTCGAACGCACCGTGCCGGAAGGCATTATTACGGTGAACGGCGAATACTATTACGCCGAAAGCCCGCCGGGCCTGGGCGTACGCAACCTGGACGCCGGTGAAGCCAGCAGTCCGTCGAATGCACCAACCAAGGATGAAGTGAAAAACGAATTGTTCTGACTTGACAGGCAGACAACAAAAAGCGGGAAGCCCAATCAGGACTTCCCGCTTTTTTTATGCCTGCAAGCAGCCGCCGGGACTAGTTCGCGTCCTGCAAAACGACGGGAATACCGCCCTGCTTGCTGACCATTTCCGACAAAGCCGCGAATAACTCGGCGCCGTCACGCGTATTGACCCACTGCGTGCCGACCGCCTTGAAATGGAAACCGCCGGATTTGGCAGCCACCCACAGCTCTTGCATCGGCGCCTGGCTGTTGACGATGATTTTTGAGCCGTTATCGATAAATTCGATTTCCAGCACATTGCCACTACGCGTACATTCAACGTCCAGCTCACTGGTATCGGCCAGATCTTCCAGGCTGGCCTCAATTTGATCCAAAGTTGCTTCCGCTTGCTTCAGGAATTCTGATTCGGTCATGCTACACTCCAACACGTTTCGTTAAACAGTGATTCTAATCGTGAAGTCCCAATCTGGTTTATCGCGCTTCGTCGCGTTGCTTCCCACTCTTGCCGGCATAGCCTGCATCAGCCTGCTCGCCGGTTGCGGCCAAAAAGGCCCGCTCTACATGCCAGGTACCAAGCCGCCATCCGGACAGAGCAAGAAAGCGATACCGCAAATACCGACCCAAACCCCTGCCCCAGCAGCTCCGTCATCCGATACCAAGTAAAACCCATCATGTCGCATTTTTCTTACCAAGACGGTGTGCTCTGCGCGGAGAATACACCGCTGACGCAAATCGCCCAACAATTCGGCTCGCCGACTTACATCTATTCCAAAGCCGCGCTGGTTGAGAATTTCTCGGCCTATGCCGACGCCTGCAAACAGCATGGTCGCAATGATGAAACAGCGCTGGTTTGCTACTCCGTCAAATCGAACTCCAATCTGGCGGTACTGAACCTGCTCGGCAAACTGGGCTCGGGTTTCGATATCGTTTCCGGTGGCGAATTATTACGCGTATTGGCGGCTGGCGGTTCACCACGCAAAGTTATTTTTTCCGGCGTCGGCAAATCACGCGAAGAAATGCAGCTTGCCCTGTCGCACGACATCCTGTGCTTCAACGTCGAATCGATTCCCGAATTGCACAGACTGAACGCCGTTGCCGCAGAAATGGGCAAAAAAGCTTCAGTCTCGCTGCGCGTCAATCCGAACGTCGATGCCAAGACCCATCCTTATATTTCAACCGGATTGAAAGACAATAAATTCGGTATCGCTTACGAAGACACGCTGACGACTTATCGTGTCGCTGCAGCGTTGCCGAATATCGATGTGGTCGGCATAGATTGCCATATCGGTTCGCAATTACTCGACGACGCACCGTTGCTGGAAGCGGTCGACAAGCTGATCGAACTCATTGATACGCTGGCGGCCGAAGGCATACAGCTGCATCACCTGGATATCGGTGGCGGCATCGGCATTAACTACGACAACGACCAACCGGTCGCGGTCGGTGATTACCTGTCACGCCTCTTTGCGAAGATAGATGCATGGCGCAAGCAGAAGCACGGCGGCGCAGCTATCAAGGTCTTGTTTGAACCGGGTCGCTCCATCGTCGGCAATGCCGGCATCCTGCTGACCGAAGTGCAATACATCAAGCATGGCGAAACCAAGAATTTCGCGATTGTTGATGCCGCCATGAATGACCTGATGCGTCCGGCCATGTATGAAGCATGGCATGGCGTACAAACCGTCGTACAAGGTGATACAGCGGCAGCGACCTACGATGTAGTGGGACCGGTATGCGAATCCGGCGACTGGCTGGCGCGCTCGCGTGAGTTGGCGATAAAGGAAGGTGACTTGCTGGCCATCATGTCGGCCGGTGCGTATGGCATGACCATGTCATCCAACTACAATACCCGCGGCCGCGCGGCTGAAGTCATGGTCGACGGTGACCAGGTGCATTTGATACGCAAACGCGAACTGGCAAAAGACTTGTTCGCACTGGAATCACTGCTGCCCTGATAGCAGTATTGACGGATCGGATAATCGCTATCCGATCCGCTTTAAATTGCGCGTTCCGCGCCGGCGGGAATCTTCGCCCTCTTCTGCCACCACCAGAATACCCGCAGCAACAGCAAGACTGCCACGATAGAGCCAAAGATAATCGGCTGCTCAAAATCGTGCTTGCCTGCCTTCATCCACCAGTAATGCAAAATGCCCAGCATGGCGATCGCATAGATCAGCCGGTGCAACCATTGCCAGCGCTTGCCACCCAGGCGTTTGACCATGCCGTTGGTGCTCGTCACCGCCAGTGGAATCAGCAAGACAAACGCGGTAAAACCAACGGTTATAAATGGCCGCTTGAGCACGTCCGCCCACATCTCGCTGATATCAAAGAAATGATCAAACCAGAAAAAAGTCATGAAATGCAGGCAGGCATAAAAGAAGGCAAACAAACCCAGCATGCGGCGCAGTTTTATCAACCAATTCCATTTGCTGAAGCGGCGCAACGGAGTCACTGCCAGAGTCATGCATAAAAAGTAAAGCGTCCAGTCACCCGTATTACGCGTGATGAATTCAATAGGATTGGCCCCCAGCTGATCCGTCACGGTAAATACTGCGAGGCGGACAAAGGGTAGCAAAGCGACCATGAACAACACGCATTTCAATAGCGTGAGCTGGCGTGGAGATGGATTGAAGGTCATCATGTTTGCGCGGCAAACAGCACCGGGCTGTGCCGCCTGCGTCCTGTGCGCATCAAAAGAATTTTTTCAAATCCATGCCGGTGTACAAAGACGCGACCTGGCTATAGCCATTGAACATCAGAGTCGGACGCTTCTTCGTAAACAAGCCGTCTTCACCGATGCGGCGCTCGCTGGCTTGCGACCAGCGCGGATGATCGACTTGCGGATTCACATTCGAATAAAAACCATATTCGCGCGGTGCCGCCAGATTCCACGCGGTACGCGGCTGGTCTTTGACAAAGCGGATCTTGACGATGGACTTGGCTGACTTAAAACCATACTTCCACGGCGTCACGATGCGTACCGGCGCTCCGTTCTGGTTCGGCAATACTTCGCCATACATGCCCAGCGTCAGCAAGGTCAAAGGATGATTGGCTTCATCTATACGCAGGCCTTCTACATACGGCCAATCCAGCACAGCGCGATTCAAGCCATGCATCGCTTCCTTGTCGGCCACCGTCACGAATTCGACGTATTTGGCATTGGAATTCGGCTCGACTTTCTTGATCAGCTCCGACAATGAATAACCTATCCATGGAATCACCATCGACCAGCCTTCGACGCAGCGCAGGCGATAGACCCGTTCTTCCAGCGGTGCCAGCTTCAGCAAGCTGTCGATATCCAGCGTCATCGGCTTCTTGATTTCACCTTCTATCGAAACTGTCCACGGCCGTGTCTTTAAAGCCGATGCATAGCGTGCCGGGCTTTCCTTGTCGGTGCCGAATTCGTAGTAATTATTGTAGGTCGTCGCGTCCTTATAAGATGTTTGCTTATCGAGCACGACATAGGCGGGATTCTGCTGTGCCGCAAGCTTTTGTGCCGCTGAAGCGGCAAAGGCGTCACGCGAGGCCATCTCCAGCAAAGCGCCGCCGGCGATCGAACCAACCGCAAGCTTGCGGATAAAGTCACGCCGCGACTCAAAAACCTGGCGCGGCGTGATTTCAGATGCAAACGGAAGGTCTATTCCGTTCGGATTAGGTTTGATCAACATGGCAACTCCGTATGACGATTGTGCTCATTAGTCTGTTCAGACTCGCCAACCTTACAGGAGTTTCAAAATAGAAAGGGGAAACTGAAAATTCAGTTTCCCCTCTTTTGCCATTGTACAAATGTGTATTTTATTTAGAGCGCGATCTTACAGTTCGCCATAGGAATGCAAGCCGGACAGGAACATATTCACGCCGAGGAAGGCGAATGTTGTCACCAGCAAACCAATGACGGCCCACCAGGCCGCGACCTTGCCGCGCAAACCCTTCATCAGGCGCATATGCAACCAGGACGCATAGTTAAGCCAGACGATCAGCGCCCAGGTTTCCTTCGGATCCCAGGACCAGTAACCACCCCATGCTTCCGCCGCCCACAAGGCGCCAAGGATGGTCGCAATCGTGAAGAAGGCAAAACCGACTGCGATCGCCTTGTACATCACATCATCCAGCACCTCCAGTGCAGGCAGGCGATCCGCCAGCATGCCATGTGATTTCAGCAAGTAAGCGATAGCCACCATCGCCGCCAGCGCAAAAGTCCCGTAGCCGATAAAGTTGGCCGGCACGTGTATCTTCATCCACCAGCTTTGCAGGGCGGGAACCAGCGGCTGGATTTCCGCCGCATCGCGCGTGACGGTGTACCACAGCAGGAAACCGACGGCAGCCGAAATCACCAGCAATACAAAGGGGCCCAATTGACGCGTTGCATACACTTGTTCGTAATACAGATAAAACAAGGCGGTGATCATGCAGAACAGGATGAACACTTCATACAGATTCGACACCGGGATATGCCCGACATCCGCACCGATCAGGTAGGACTCATACCAGCGCACCAGCATGCCGGTAAAACCCATCACTACCGCCGCCCAGCACAATTTGCTGCCGAGCGAAGCGCCGGTCGCCGAACGCGTAATCAGGCCGCCCCAATAAAACACGGTGGACAGGAGGAAAAGCGTACTCATCCACAGGATCGCGGACTGGCTCGACAATAAATATTTGAGGAAGAATTTTTGATCCGCCATCGCCAGCGCGCCGCCGTACATGGCAATCGCGGAAAGCGATAACACAGCCAGCAGGGCCATCAGCCAGCGCACCGATTTCCAGTGCCAGCCGAGCCACGCAAAAGTCGGCGCAGCCAATACGAGGATAACTTCCTCATAAATATCCATGTGATGGCCAAAGCGATTCAGCGCAAACAGGGAAGCCGCCAACAAGGCGGCGCCATACAACCAATCCAGCGCGCCCAGGCGCTTGAAGAAACCCGGAGGCTGCGTATAAATCTGCTCTTGTACTGCGTCCATTGCTATCTCCGTAATGATTACTACCGGCTGACCCGCGAGCCAGGCCCAGTGTAAATTCTTTATCTGTATCTGGAATTCATTTCACAAATATACGTGATATGCGTTCCTATATAAAAGCAGAAGCACAAGCGCAACCCAATATAATGGGCGCGGCTTACTTCTGTGCCGCTCCCGCTTGCAGCAATTGCTGTTTAAACACTTCAAATTCTTTTTCGAAATCCAGCGTCTTGCGTTGCGAACTCATTGCCATGATCGCATGTGCACCGCCGTCATCCTCCGCCTTGATCCAGATCCAGACCCTGCGTTCGCGGATATAGAACATCGAAAACACACCAAGCACCAGCAACAGGCAGCCGAAGTAAACAATGTTTTTCCCCGGTGAACGCGTGACTTGCAAGACCGAAGCCTTGACTTCATCAAAGCCCTGCAATTGCAGGTAGACCGGCGCACCATAGAAGAAGGCATCGGAAATCGCATTCGTCGCCAATTGCAGGAAGCGGCCATGCTTTTCATCCAGCTCGACCGGCTTCAAGCCTTCTTTCTCGCGTGCAATCTGCCACAAATCCCACATGCTGCCGTTCATGATCTTCATGAAAATATCAGCGGCCTTTTCCTGGTCCTGTGCCGGAATGCGCTCCAGAAACTTCGACACGGCAATATAACCCGCATCCTGTCCGTCACCGGCAAAAATTGTCAAACCCTTCAGGGCCGACGCCTGCAATTGCGCACGCAAGGCGCTGACACCATCGCGCGCTTCCGGCAACGCACGTTGTGCGTAGCGTTGTGCCGCCAATTCACGCAATTGCGGATTGAGGATGGCGGCGCGCAAACGCATCCACTCGTCTACCGTATCGTTGTCATCAGCCGGAATGCGCAGGAAGCGGAATTGATCGGCCGGCGATTCACGCATGCCGGCGAGGAAGACGTAGGCGCCATCGACCAGCACCGGTTGCATATAGTTGTGATATTCACGCGCCTGGCCGTTGCGATCGCGCAATTTGTATTGCACGCTAGGGCCGACATTTTTCAGGTCTTTATTATTCGCGCTCTTCGCGGCGGAACCGAGATGCTTGTCAAAGTTCGACGACAAACCCTGGTTTGGATTCACCGCTCGCACATCCTGCCCGTTCTTCGCCATATTTTCGACGTTGAAGGCGCGGAAGCCGGACCATTCAACCGTGTAATCGGCGTTCTTGCCGGCGGCTGCCAGCGGCGTGCTGTTGCCGACTTCACCTTGCAGCGAGAAGGCAGCATGCGCTGCGCCCTGCATCGGATAGCCGGTGACTTTCAGCTTGCTGCCGCCATCTTCAAACGAGGATTGGTAAACCGCGACACCACGATAAATCAAAGGCTCGTTCACCTTGATCGTAGCCGGGAAAACTTTGCCGTTTTCATGATCCGTCACCACCACTTCACTGGCAAACAGCTTCGGCATGCCGGTCGAATAGTAATCAATGATGAAACGCTTGAGCTGGATAGTGAATGGCAAATCCTGGATCAGCACACCGTCCTGCTGCGAAATGATCGCGGTACTGCTGCTGCTTCCTTCCGGGATCAGTGTGTTGCCGCGGAAAGTCGGATTGCCCAAACCCAGGCGGTGCTGCTCGGGAATCTGCGCGATGATGCCGTTGCCGGCAAATGGCGTTTTATTGAACAAGAGCTTTTGTATGCGTATCGGCAAGTCGGAATCGAGCAAGCCACCGAGGCAGATAATCACGATGGACGCGTGCGCAAAGATATACCCCCATTTATTCGCAGCGCCTTGCTTGGCGGCGATCAGGGTGGCATTTTCTTTTTCGACGACCTTGGTTTTGTAGCCGTTCGCAGTGACGCGGGCCAGGGTTTGGGCGGTCAGTGCCGCACGTGAAATATCGACGCGCCATTCTGCCTTGTGATGAAAATTGCGCAGCGATTGCTCGCGCACATTTTCGCGCCAGCTGCGCATATCTTTCAGCATCTTGGGTGCGTTGCGCAACAGGCACAGCGAAGTGGAAACCACCAGGAAGCCCATGATTACCAGGAACCACCAGGTGGAATACACCGCATACAGGTTGAGCTTGCTGAAGACTTCAAACCAGAAAGGACCGAACTGATTGACGTAATTCGTCATCGGTTCGTTTTGCTTGAGGACGGTACCGATAATCGATGCAATCGAAATCAGTGTCAGCAAACTGATTGCAAACCGCATCGAGGACAGCAATTCAACACTATCTGCCAACCAACGGCGACTGGTTTTCAGCTCCCAGCCACCCGTGCTTGTTTCTGTTTCACTTGTCATTACTTCATCCTCAATCTACTGCAGCCGGCCAGATGCACAGCAATAAATTAGCTGTTTGGCACGACGTCTCCGTATAAAGCAAAAAGGGGTAGCCTGAGCCACCCCTTTTTTTATTTTCTGGCGCTTATTTTATTATTTCAAGCCAGCGACATAATCCGATACTGCCTGAATTTCTTCATCCGACATCCGTTTGGCAACAGTTGTCATCAGCTCGCTGTTTTTGCGGGTACCGTTACGGAAGCTGATCAATTGTGCTGCGGTGTAAGTCTGATGCTGGCCAGCCAGGCGTGGATACTGAGCCGGCAAACCTGCACCGTTGGCGCTATGGCAAGCCGCACAAGCCGGGACATTTTTCTCGGCGATACCACCGCGGTAAATCTTCTTGCCCAGTTCAACCGTATCTTTATTCTTGGCGGCGCCAGGACTTGGCTTTTGCTTGGCCAGATAAGCGATGACGTTCTGGATATCTTCTTCCGTCATGCCTTTGGCAATCGAAGTCATGATCGCGTTATTGCGCGCAGGACCTTTGAAATCGAGCAATTGTTTATGGATGTATGCACCATGCTGCCCCGTCAGTTTCGGGTTCTCGGCGATGCTGGAGTTGCCGGCAGCGCCGTGGCAGGCGATACAAGCTGTGACATTACGGGTTGCGTCGCCTGTGTTGTAGAGGGCTTCACCTTTGGCTGGATCAGCTTTCACTACTTTTTTATCTTCAGAAGCATTAGCGGTAGAGGCAATTGCCAATAGCGCAACGAACAAGGATTTTACGATTGGTATACAAATACGATTCATTCAAACACCCTGGAGACTTATTAAAATTCTGCCCTATTGGCGACTTTATACTGCCACTTAAGATGCTAGTTCGCTTCTGCGGCGCAACAATGCGTAACCACTCATTGTACAATAGCTTTCCGGCATTTTTGCCACCCCTTAAGCATTTTCTCCCATCCTATGTCCCTACTTTGGCAAGCCCGCTTCTTCACCACGGTCAATCATCTCCGTGACTTGCCAAAAACGCAAGTTCCCGAGATTGCATTCGCCGGCCGCTCTAACGCTGGTAAATCAACCGCGATCAATATCCTGTGCAACCAGAAAAAACTGGCTTTTGCGTCCAAAACCCCCGGCCGCACACAGCATATCAATTATTTTTCCATCGGTGGCGCCCATGTTGGCCAGCACCGCAAAGACGAAACCAAGGTTGACGAAATCCGCGCCCTGCTGGTCGACCTGCCCGGCTACGGCTATGCCGAAGTGTCCGGCTCGGCCAAATTGCACTGGCAGGAATTGCTGGGCGACTATGTACAGCGCCGCGAACAGCTGGCGGCCCTGGTCCTTATCGTTGATTCGCGCCGCCCGTTTACCGAACTCGATATCCAGATGCTGGAATGGTTTGCCCCTACCGGCAAACCGATACACTGCCTGTTAACAAAATCCGACAAACTCAATCGCAACGATGCCGCCAATGCGCTGCGTACCGCGCGTACCATATTGGGGAGTTATGTTGATGAAAACGGGCAGCCGTTTCCATTTACGGCACAAATGTTTTCGGCGCTCAAACGCAGCGGCCTGGACGAAGCCAATGACAAGATCATTGAGTTGCTCGGATTGAATGACGAAGCACAGGAAGAGTCGAACGGTCCGGCCGAAAACAATGTCTGAAGATAAAGGCGGCGGACAAAAAAAGGCCCTGGAGAAAGGGGAGTATCTCCAGGGCAATAACGCCATATCGCGCTTGTGCGACCTGGCCCCGCTCAGGGAGGAGAAGCGGGAGATGCAAAGCACCTGCTACTAGGATGAGCATGCGGCGAAAAAGTTTCAATTATTTTTCTCCGTTTCGTTTTTAGTAATATTGATAACCTCATTTCGTCGAAGACTGCCATGTCCAAACTTTTACAAAATGCACAATACCCCGCCTTGCGTATGCGTCGTATGCGCAAGGATGCGTTCTCCCGCGCAATGATGCGCGAACATGTGGTGACAGCTGCTGACTTGATTTATCCGGTCTTCATCACCGAAGGCGAGAACCAGCGTGAGAAGGTATCGTCGATGCCGGGCGTAGAGCGCCTGTCGGTCGACCTGCTGTTGAGCGTGGCGGAAGAATGCGTGGAGTTGAATATCCCGGTCATGGCCTTGTTCCCGGTGATCCAGGCCTCCCTGAAGACGCCGGACGGCATCGAAGCCTGCAATCCGAATGGCCTGGTACCACGCGCGGTACGCGAATTGAAAAAGCGCTTCCCGGAACTGGGAATATTGACAGATGTTGCGCTCGATCCGTACACCAGCCACGGCCAGGACGGCGTGCTGGATGCGCATGGTTATGTGCTCAATGATGAGACTTGCGCCATCCTCACCAAACAGGCACTGGCGCAGGCCGAAGCCGGCGTCGACATCGTTGCACCATCCGACATGATGGATGGCCGCATCGGTGCGATACGTTCGGCACTGGAATCGCACCACCACATTTACACCCGCATCATGGCCTACTCCGCCAAGTACGCGTCGGCCTTTTACGGTCCGTTCCGCGATGCGGTCGGCTCTTCCGCGACGCTGGGCAAGAGCAATAAATCGACTTACCAGATGGATCCGGCCAATAGCGATGAAGCCTTGCGTGAAGTCGCGCTGGACCTGGCCGAAGGCGCCGACATGGTGATGGTCAAACCGGGCATGCCTTACCTGGACATCGTGCGTCGCGTCAAAGATGAATTCAAGGTGCCGACCTTCGCTTACCAGGTCAGCGGTGAATACGCGATGATCAAGGCCGCCGCACAACAAGGCTGGCTGGATCACGACAAGACCATGATGGAAGCGATGATTGCGTTCAAGCGCGCCGGCGCGGATGGCGTGCTGACTTACTTTGCACGCGATATCGCACGCCGCCTGAAACTGGGCTGAGCACAAAAATGATGCGACAAAAAAAAGCGTCCGGATGGACGCTTTTTTATTTGCAGTTGCTGACTGTAAGGCTTACTTGTTCGGCTGTGGTGTCAGTCGCAAATAAGGACGCTCGGCCTTGAAGCCCTTTGGATACTTCTGCTTGATCACTGCATCATCCTGTACCGTCAAAGGAATGATGACGTCGTCACCGTCACGCCAGTTGCCCGGCGTTGCAACCGTATAGCCATCCGTCAATTGCAAGGCATCGATAACACGCAGGACTTCGTCGAAGTTGCGGCCTGTGCTCATTGGGTAGGTAATCGTCAGGCGGATTTTCTTTTGCGGATCGATCACGAACAGCGAACGCACGGTAGCGGTCGCCGATTGGTTTGGATGAATCATGTCGTACAAGGTAGAAACCGATTTATCGGCGTCGGCAACAATAGGAAAACCAACGACGGTTTTTTGTGTGGCTTCAATATCCTTGATCCACTCGACGTGTTTTTCTGCCGGATCGACGGACAGTGCAATCGCTTTTACATTGCGTTTGTCGAATTCAGGTTTCAGCTTGGCAGTCAGGCCCAGCTCGGTGGTGCAGACCGGAGTAAAGTCAGCCGGGTGCGAAAATAAAACAACCCAGGAATCGCCTGCCCATTCGTGAAATTTTATTTTGCCGATCGACGAATCTTGCGTGAAATCGGGGGCAGTATCGCCTAAACGTAAAGTCATTGCTTTCTCCTTAACACTGTAATCATCAAAGTCTGACTATAGCCCGGCCAGACAACTTTCCCAACGACAAATAACAACTATACAAATAACGGGGAGCTATGATCATAGCGCAAGCTGCGCTGCACTTAAAACTGCTTGATCAGCGCCAGTGATTGCGTGAACTTGTCGGCGTTCTGGAAACCAATGACACGCCCGCCCTGGATTTCCTGCCCGGCCTTGTCAAAGAAAATAATGCCCGGCGGTCCGAATAGATTGAAGCGGCGCAACATCGCTTTATCCTCGGCATCATTCGCCGTTACATCCACCTGCAGCAAGACCATTTCAGCGAAGTGGGTACGCACACGCTGATCAGTGAAAGTCAGCTTCTCCATTTCGATACAAGAGACACACCAGTCCGCATAGAAATCCAGCATCACGTGCTTGCCTTTGGCCTGCGCCAAAGCGGCATCCAGATCCGCCACCGTCTTGACGCGTTTGAACGTGACCTTTTCCTGGCGCTCGCCCTGCAAATGTTCGAGTGGTGCCAAGGCATCACGACCACCGGTGGTGACACCGACCAATTGCAGCATGCCGAGTACCACGCAAATCAGGCCAACTGCTTTCGAGAACCAGCCACCTTTCGCACCCCACAATAAGTACGCGCCATAGCCGACCAGCAACGCAGTCCAGCCCAGCATTTGTGCGACAGCAGGAAGTACCGGCGACACCATCCACAAGGCGACGGCCAGCATCAGTACGCCGAAGAAACGCTTGACCGCATCCATCCACATGCCGGCGCGTGGCAACAAGGCTCCGGCCGATAGACCAACCAACAGCAGCGGCACGCTCATTCCGATTGCCATCGCAAACAGGGCACTGCCACCTATCATCACGTCACGTGTCTGGCTGATATAGACGAGGGCACCGGCCAACGGCGCTGCCACGCATGGACCGACGATCAGGGCCGATATCGCGCCCATGATAAACACGCCGATCAGCTTGCCGGCCGATTGTTTTTCGGATGCTTGCGTCAAACGCGTTTGTATCGCCGCCGGCATTTGCAATTGGTAGACATCGAACATCGCCAGCGCCAGCACCGCCATCAGGACCGCAAAGGTGCCGAGCACCCATGGATTCTGCAACGCTGCCGCCAAGCCTTCCCCTATCAGGCCGGCTGCAGTACCAAGCAGGGTATAGACGATAGCCATACCCAGCGAATACACCAGTGCCAATACAAAACCGCGGCTGCGTTTTATCTGTGTCCCCTCCCCCACGATGATGCTGGAGAGGATGGGCACCATGGGCAAGACGCAGGGAGTGAATGCCAGGCCGAGGCCAAGCAGGAAAAACAAAGGCAGGATGGCCAGCAGCTTGCCGCTTTTCAGCGAGCGCTCTATCTGGCCCATTTCAGATTCGGGCAAACCAGTCGCCGCCTGTGCCACTGAAGCAGACGATGCAAGCACGTCGACCTTGCCATCCGCCACCGAGAAACGCGCCTCGGAATCCATAGGCGAGTAACACAGTCCCTTATCAGAACAACCCTGGCTGGTGGCAATCAGCGTAAATGGTGCGGAAGCCTGGACCGGTATGCGTATCGTCACGCTCTTGCGATAGGTCTCGACATCCTTCTGGAAGGTTTCATCGAACTTGATTTTGCCGTCAGGGATTTGCGGCTCACCCAGTGTCGCGCCGGTCGCGCGGAAGGCAAAACGTTCGCGATACATATAATAGCCGTCGGCAATCGCGTAGGTGACGGCGATGGTTTGTGCATCATCCATGCGCGCGGAAAACTGGAAAGCTACTTCAGGCGCGAGGAATTCTTCATCGGCATGCGCCACCGGCGTCATCAAACCAAGCATGAAGACGCAGCCCAACACAAACATGAACTTGTTGAGCAACGCGGCAACGCGATGTATGCCGAAAGGCATCAGCACCTGATTCTTAAACATTTCTATCCTTGTTGGTTTCCTGCCTGACCCAGTCCAGATATGCTGGCGAGCCTGCGACGACAGGAAGGGCAATAATTTCGGGCACTTCATAAGGGTGCATCGCTTTGATCGCTGCTTCCAGCTCAGCATACAGCGCTTGCGTGGTCTTGATCTGCAAGCAGACTTCAGTCGCCTCTTCCAGCGCGCCTTGCCAACGATACATCGACTGCACTGCCGGCAATATATTCACACAAGCGGCCAGGCGCTCTTCGAGAAGATGCCGCGCCATTTTCCTGGCCAGCTCCAGATCCGGCACATTGCTGCAGACGAGCAATACTTGCGCTGATATCGACATCGCCACACGCCCTTCGTTCAATTCAACAGACGCTTGCGCGTCAACACGATCGCCGCATAAAAAGCGACGACGCAATATGCCAGCAGTATCGCTATATCCAGCAAAGGCGTCGGCGGCCAGTGCCCCAATAATAATGGACGCACCAGATTCACTGCGGCACCCAAAGGCAGCACGCTCGCAATGCCTTGTAACCATCCTGGCAACTGCGCGACCGGATAATACACACCTGACAAGAAAACCATAGGTGTGAGCACCAGCGTGAAGTAATAGGTGAAGAAATCGTAGCCTTTGGCCAGCGCATTCATCACCAGCCCGAGCGATGCAAACATCATCCCGATCAGGAACAGCAAAGGCAGTACCAGCAGGGTATGCCAATGCAAACCTATGCCGAGTGCAAAGATCACGCACAAGATCGCCACACCGGAAATCAGCGCCTTGGTCGCGGCCCACAACATCTCGGCCACCACCACATCATCCAGTGCCAGCGGCGCATTCAACAAGGCTTCCCAGGTCTTTTGCACATGCATGCGCGAAAAGGCCGAGTACAAGGCTTCAAACGATGCCGCCATCATGATGGACATGCAGATTGAAGCAGAAGCCAGGTACTGGATATAGGGGATGCCGTCGACATGCGTCAGCAAGCTGCCCAAACCATAACCGAAAGCAAGCAGGGTAATCAAGGGATCGGCGATATTACCGAGCACACTGGCACCGGCCAGTTTTTTCCAGACCAGGAAATTCCGGCGCCAGATCGGAAAGGCGCGCGCAGAAAATATCGGCAATGCATATACAGTCGTTTTCAATCCCGCATCTCCCGTCCCGTGAGTTTGAGGAAAACATCTTCCAGATTGGCCGGCCGATGCACGTAACGGACATTCGACGTTTGCGCCAAACCTTGCAGCAAGGGCTGCGCATCATCGGTATAGCAAAAGATGGTTTCGCCGCTGACCTCATAGCGCGCCGCCTGCGCCCGTCCTTGTTGCGCGCCCCAGGCAGCGGCACCATCGCCGTAGACTTCCAGCACCTGGCTTTCTATATGCTGCGCAATCAGTTCGCGCGGCGAGCCTTCGGCAATCAGCTTGCCGTAATCCATGACTGCCAGGCGATCGCACAGGCGCTCCGCCTCATCCATGAAGTGGGTCGTCAGGAAGATGGTTTTACCACGCGCCAGCAAAGCCTTGAGGCGCTCCCAGATCATGTGGCGCGCCTGCGGATCCAGGCCGGTGGTCGGCTCATCCATAAAGATCAGATCCGGATCATTGACCAGCGCGCGTGCCAGTGTCAGGCGGCGTCGCATACCGCCGGATAACTCACCGATCTGCGCATCTTTTTTATTGGTCAGGTTGGCAAACTCAAGTAAGGAGGGGATGCGTGCCTGTATGGTCTTGTCAGGAATGCCGAAGTAGCGGCCAAAGACCAGCAGGTTTTCTTCTACCGTGAAGTCGGGGTCCAGGTTATCGCCCTGCGGCACCACGCCGACGCGGGCGCGCGCTTCCCGCGCATGGGCCGGGATCGCATGATCAACCAAAGTAATGCTGCCGCTGTCCGGTGCAGTCAATCCCAGGCACAAGCGCAAGGTCGTGGTCTTGCCGGCACCGTTGGGGCCGAGCAAGCCATAGCATTCGCCGCGCCGCAGGGCGAAGGACAGGCCGTCTATCACTTTGCTGGCGCTGCCGTTGCGGCCGAAGGATTTATGCAGATCGGTAACGGCAAGTATGGCTGGCTCTGGCATAGGCAAATCACTCTGGGTTAACTATGCCCATCTTGCCACAAGCGCGCCTGCAGGATACCGCCCCGGAAAAGCAAAAAGCCAGGCTAGGCCTGGCTTTTCTTATTTGCTAACAAGCAGCTTATTCGCCGCTGTTGTCTTCTACTGCTTCGGTGGTGTCTGGACGATCAACCAGTTCAACGAAAGCCATAGGTGCATTGTCGCCAACGCGGAAACCCATTTTCAGGATACGCAGGTAGCCGCCGTTGCGGTTTGCGTAACGTGGGCCCAATTCAGCGAACAGTTTGACAACCATTTCGCGATCGCGCAGACGGTTGAATGCGAGGCGTTTGTTTGCCAGGCTGTCAGTTTTGCCCAGGGTCAGGATCGGTTCGATCACGCGACGCAATTCTTTTGCTTTTGGCAAGGTGGTTTTGATTGCTTCGTGACGCAGCAGCGAAACAGTCATGTTGCGCAACATCGCGAGACGGTGCGAAGAGGTACGATTTAATTTACGGAGGCCGTGACGGTGACGCATGGTAATACCTTTCTGGTTGAGTTTAAATCCAGTTCTTCTATCGCCACTTTACAGGGACGCGGACCGGTATCTATATTTTTACGACGGTGGATTCTACTACAAAATCATCGGGGCAGAGTTGCCTCCACCCCAATTCAAATTACTTCTCCAAACCGGCTGGCGGCCAGTTTTCGAGTTTCATGCCCAAAGTCAAACCGCGGGATGCCAGTACTTCCTTGATTTCATTCAGGGACTTACGGCCGAGGTTAGGCGTTTTCAACAGTTCATTTTCGCTACGCTGGATCAGATCACCAATGTAGTAAATGTTTTCTGCTTTGAGGCAGTTAGCCGAACGTACTGTCAGTTCCAGATCATCGACTGGTCGCAACAGGATAGGATCAACTGCAGGTGCACGTGAAGGTGCGTCTGCCGGTGCTTCCGTACCTTCCAGCGCAGCGAATACATTCAGTTGATCAACCAGGACGCGAGCCGATTGACGGATCGCTTCTTCTGGCGAGATCACGCCGTTAGTTTCGATGTTGATGACCAGCTTGTCCAGATCGGTACGTTGTTCAACGCGAGCCGATTCGACTGCGTAGGAAACGCGGCGTACTGGCGAGAACGAAGCGTCCAGAATGATACGGCCAATGGTCTTGTTGGTATCTTCGGACAGGCGACGTACGTTACCTGGGACATAACCACGGCCTTTTTCGACCTTGATCTGCATGTCGAGTTTGCCGCCGGCGGTCAGGTGGGCAATCACGTGATCCGGATTGACCAGCTCTACGTCGTGTGGCAATTCGATATCGGATGCCAGCACAGCGCCTTCGCCGTCTTTTTTCAGGGTCAGGGTGACGTCGTCACGGTTGTGCAATTTGAACACAACGCCCTTCAGGTTCAACAACAGGTCAACAACGTCTTCCTGCACGCCGTCGAGTGAAGAATATTCGTGCACAACACCGGCGATTGTCACTTCGGTCGGCGCATAGCCAACCATCGACGACAACAGGACGCGACGCAGCGCGTTACCCAGTGTGTGGCCGTAGCCGCGTTCAAACGGCTCCATCACGACTTTGGCGTGACCGGCACCGAGTACTTCAACTTCAATAATACGTGGCTTCAACAAACTGTTTTGCATGAAATGTCCTTTTCAATACCCTCGGCTCATTACACCGATAAGGCTGATGGCATTACGAGAAAAGCCCACCAGAAGGTGGGCCGGGGATTCAGTATTAACGGGAATACAATTCGACGATCAGCGATTCGTTGACGTCGTTAGCGATTTCGCTGCGATCTGGAGCTGCCTTGTAGGTGCCTTCCATTTTCTTCGCATCAACCGATACCCATGAAGGCATACCCGATTGTTCAGCCAGCGACAGGGCTTCAACGATACGCACTTGCTTTTTCGATTTTTCACGAACAGCGATCACGTCGCCTGGTTTAACCTGGTACGAAGCGATGTTGACAACGATACCGTTGACGGTGAACGCTTTGTGCGAAACCAATTGACGGCCTTCTGCACGTGTCGAACCGAAACCCATACGATATACAACGTTGTCCAGACGCGCTTCCAGCAACTTCAACAGTGTTTCACCGGTGTTGCCTTTACGACGGTCTGCTTCTGCAAAGTAGCGGCGGAATTGACGTTCCAGGATGCCGTACATGCGTTTAACTTTTTGCTTCTCACGCAATTGATTGCCGTAGTCGGAGGTACGAGCACCGGAAGTGCGACCATGTTGACCAGGTTTCGAATCAAGTTTGCATTTCGAGTCCAGCGAACGACGTGCGCTTTTCAGGAAAAGGTCGGTACCTTCACGACGGGAGAGCTTTGCTTTAGGTCCAATATAACGTGCCACGAGAATTTCCTTTAAATATATGACGCTCCGAATGAATTTTTTGTTTATTAAAATTCATCACAAATTCATTGAGCGCTAGTCTGTGCGGCTTGCAACAGACGGTGGGCTTAAGAACAAAACCCGCCAAGGTCTTTGGCGGGCGAATTACGGTACAACAGACTACCGTTGATACAACAAATGCTTAGATACGACGACGCTTTGGTGGGCGGCAACCGTTATGTGGCACTGGTGTAACGTCTTGAATCTGGGTGATCTTGATACCCAGGTTGTTCAACGCACGCACTGCCGATTCACGGCCTGGGCCTGGGCCCTTGATGCGAACTTCCAGATTCTTGATGCCGCATTCGATCGCGACCTTGCCTGCTGCTTCAGCTGCAACCTGCGCTGCAAACGGGGTCGATTTACGCGAACCCTTGAAGCCGGCACCGCCAGACGTTGCCCATGACAGCGCATTGCCTTGACGATCGGTGATCGTGATGATGGTGTTGTTGAAAGACGCGTGTACGTGCGCGATGCCTTCAGCAACGTTCTTTTTAACTTTCTTACGCACACGTGCTGCTGCGGCGTTATTAGGTGCTTTTGCCATTATTCTTTCCTTGAATCCGACGTCTAATCGAACTGCTTACTTGAATTATTTCTTCAGCGATTGTGCTGCTTTACGCGGACCCTTGCGAGTACGTGCATTCGTACGGGTACGTTGACCACGGCAAGGCAAACCTTTGCGATGACGCATACCACGATAGCAACCCAAGTCCATCAGGCGCTTGATGTTCATCGAGAGTTCACGGCGCAGATCGCCTTCAACGATGAATTTTGCAATCTCATCGCGCAGCTTCTCGAGCTCGTTGTCGTCCAGATCTTTGACCTTTTTAGTGGTCGGAACACCGGCTGTTTCGCAAATCTTTTGCGAACGTGGGCGGCCAATACCATAAATAGCTGTCAAGCCGATTACGGTATGTTGATGGTTGGGTACGTTTACCCCTGCGATACGTGCCATTCGTTATTCCTCAATCAATAACGTTAAATTAACCTTGGCGCTGCTTATGACGCGGTTCGATGCAAATTACTCGAACGACGCCCTTGCGCTTGATGATCTTACAGTTGCGGCAGATCCGCTTAACTGATGCGAGCACTTTCATTTTTGCCCTCTTTCTTACAGTTCTTGATTCGTTTTTAAAGTTACTTAGTACGGAACACGATACGTGCCCTACTTAAATCATAAGGTGTCAACTCTACCGTCACCTTGTCGCCAGGCAGAATGCGAATATAGTTCATGCGCATTTTCCCTGAAATATGACCAAGCACTACGTGCCCATTTTCCAACTTAACTCGAAATGTTGCGTTTGGGAGATTTTCTAGAATCTCCCCCTGCATTTGGATTACGTCGTCTTTTGCCATTCGTTTGCCCGTTTTCCCTCGCGCTTAGCGCGTCGGAATCCCGCCCTTGAAATTCGCTTTGCGGAGCAACGATTCATATTGCTGCGACATCACGTAGTTTTGCACCTGTGCCATGAAGTCCATCGTTACCACCACAATAATCAGAAGCGATGTTCCACCGAAATAGAACGGTACCTTCCAGCGTGCAATCAAGAACTCAGGTAGCAAACACACCAGCGTAATGTAGACCGCGCCAGCCAATGTCAACCGAGTCAGAATCTTGTCAATATACCGAGCGGTTTGGTCACCCGGACGAATACCCGGAACAAACGCACCACTCTTCTTCAAATTATCGGCTGTCTCTTTGCTGTTGAATACCAAAGCGGTATAGAAGAAGCAGAAGAAAACAATCGCAGCAGCATACAGCAAAGCGTGAATCGGTTCACCTGGTGCCATCGAGGCGGCCAGATCTTTCAGGAAGCCGACGAACTTGCTTGTCGTTTCCCCCGATGTAAACCAGCTCGTAATCGTCGCCGGGAACAAAATGATCGACGAGGCGAAAATTGGAGGAATCACACCAGCCATGTTCAGCTTCAGCGGCAAATGACTGCTTTGACCACCGTAAATCTTGTTACCCACTTGACGCTTGGCATAGTTCACCAAGATCTTGCGTTGGCCGCGTTCAATGAACACCACCAGATACGTTACAGCTGCAACCACGACACAGATCAGGATCGCCGACAGTGCATTCATCGAACCGGTGCGAACCAGCTCAAACAAACCTGCAACTGCGCTTGGCAAGCCTGCTGCGATACCTGCAAAGATGATGATCGAGATACCGTTACCCAAACCACGTTCGGTAATCTGTTCGCCCAACCACATCAAAAACATCGTGCCGGTAACCAGCGTGATTACTGTCGTGAGGCGGAATGCCATACCTGGATCAATGACCAGGCCAATCTGCGATTCCAGCGCCACTGCGATACCCAAGCCCTGGAAGGTCGCCAACAATAACGTGCCGTAGCGCGTGTATTGGGTGATCTTGCGGCGGCCGGATTCGCCTTCTTTCTTTAACGCTTCCAACTGCGGCGACACCACCGACATTAACTGCATGATGATCGATGCAGAAATGTACGGCATGATGCCGAGCGCGAAAATCGTAAAGCGGGACAATGCGCCACCCGAGAACATGTTGAACATGCCCAGAATGCCGCCCTGATTTTGCTTAAACAACTGCGCTAACTGTTCCGGATCAATTCCTGGTACAGGAATGTGTGCACCGATACGAAATACTACCAATGCACCGAGCAGGAACCAGAGGCGACCCCATGGAAATCCACTTGTCGCACCCTTAGCAAGCTGAGGAGTAGTCGCCAATGTTTACTCCGTTATCAGACTACAAACTTACGCAACCGAACCGCCAGCTGCTTCGATAGCTGCTTTTGCGCCTTTTGTTGCGATCAGGCCTTTGAGCGTCACTTTTTTAGTGATCGAACCAGACAGGATCACGCGAACGACACGTGCGAGCTCACCGATGACGCCAGCTTGTTTCAATGCCAGGATATCGATTTCCGTTACTGGCAATGCTTCCAGGTCGGACAAGCGAACTTCTGCTTTGTATGGCGTTGCCAGCGATTTGAAACCACGCTTAGGCAAACGACGTTGCAAAGGCATTTGACCGCCTTCGAAACCGACTTTATGGAAACCGCCTGAACGGGATTTTTGACCTTTGTGACCACGGCCCGAAGTCTTACCCAGACCGGAACCGATGCCACGGCCGACGCGGCGTTTGTAATGCTTGGCGCCGTCAGCTGGTTGAATGCTATTCAATTCCATGATTTTCTCCGTGTGCAAGCCGAGGCTTACGACACTACTTTCACGAGATACGATACTTTGTTAATCATGCCGCGAACTGCCGGTGTGTCTTCCAACTCGGATACCGAGTTGATACCGCGCAAGCCCAGGCCGCGAACGGTAGCGCGATGTGTTTCGCGGGTACCGATCAAACCTTTGACCAATTTAACTTTAACTGTGTTTGCCATTGCGCTCACCTTAGCCCAGGATTTCTTCAACAGATTTACCGCGCTTGGCAGCAATTTCCGAAGCAGTGTTCATCTTTGCCAGGCCGTCCAGAGTTGCACGAACCATGTTGTAAGGGTTGGTCGAACCGGTGGATTTCGCCACAACGTTCGTTACACCCATTACTTCAAAAATTGCGCGCATAGGACCACCAGCGATCACGCCAGTACCGTCTTTGGCTGGCAGCATCAAAACTGACGACGCACCGTGCTTACCGGTAACTGTGTGTTGCAAAGTACCGTTTTTCAACGTTACCTTGATCATTTTGCGGCGCGCTTCTTCCATTGCTTTTTGCACTGCGACCGGCACTTCTTTCGATTTGCCTTTGCCCATGCCGATGCGGCCATCGCCATCACCGACTACAGCCAATGCTGCGAAACCCATGATACGACCACCCTTGACCACTTTGGTCACACGGTTGACCGCGATCATTTTTTCGCGCATGCCATCATCCGGCTTATCGCTTTGCATTTTGGATTGCATTTTTGCCATGACGATTCTTCCTTAGAACTTCAGACCAGCTTCACGCGCAGCTTCAGCAACTGCTTTGACGCGGCCGTGATAACGGAAACCGGAGCGATCGAACGCAACTTCGGCGATTCCTGCTTTCAGTGCTTTTTCTGCAACGCGCTTGCCTACCAGTGCAGCAGCGGCAACGTTACCGCCTTTGCCGGACTGACCAGCCAACTCTTGGCGAACTTCAGCTTCGAGTGTCGAGGCAGATGCCAACACTGTGGCATCTGGTCCGATGATGCTGGCGTAGATGTGCAAGTTGGTGCGATGCACTGCCAGGCGATTCACCTTTAACTCGGCAATCTTTGCTCGAGTTTGGCGTCCGCGGCGCAGACGTGATTGTTTCTTATCCATCGTCAACCCTTACTTCTTCTTGGTTTCTTTAATCACAACCACTTCGTCCGAATAACGAACGCCCTTGCCTTTATAAGGCTCAGGTTCGCGGTACGCACGAACTTCAGCAGCCACCTGACCAACTTTTTGTCGGTCAATCCCTTTAATCAGGATCTCAGTTTGTGTCGGCGTTTCGACTTTGACGCCTTGCGGCATCTGGTGCACGACTGGATGCGAGAAACCCAACGAAAGATTCAGCTTGTCACCTTGCGCAGCGGCACGGTAACCAACGCCAACCAGCGTCAATTTCTTTTCGAAGCCTTTGGTTACGCCATTGACCATGTTATTGACCAATGCGCGCAAGGTACCCGACATCGCATTTGCTTCGCGGCTGTCGTTAGCGACTTTGAAATTCAGCGTACCGTTGTTGTTTTCAATGTTGACCAGGCCATTCAAGGACTGGGACAAGGTACCCAACGGGCCTTTAACTGTGATTTGCTCTGCGGTGATGGTCGCTTCCGCGCCACTTGGCAGTGCAATCGGCATTTTACCTACACGAGACATCTTGCACTCCTTAGGCGACGTAGCAAATAACTTCGCCACCGACACCGGTTGCGCGCGCTTTGCGGTCAGTCATCACGCCTTTTGGTGTCGACACAATGGCCACACCCAAACCGTTCATGACGTTTGGAATATCGTCCTTGCCCTTGTAGATGCGCAATCCTGGACGGGATACGCGCTCCAAGCGCTCGATGACTGGACGACCTGCATAATATTTCAAACCGATTTTCAGCTCTGCCTTACCAGCAGCTTCTGTCACGGCGAAGTCTTCAATGTAACCCTCGTCCTTGAGGACGTTGGCAATTGCGATTTTGACTTTGGACGACGGCATTGCTACCGAAGTCTTTTGTACTACTTGCGCATTGCGGATACGGGTCAGCATATCGGCGATAGGATCGCTCATACTCATTGCTTATTCTCCTATTACCAGCTGGCTTTAGTCATACCCGGGATTTCACCACGCATGGCGATTTCACGGAGCTTAATACGGCCCAAACCGAACTTACGGAAAGTGCCACGGGGGCGACCAGTCAAAGTGCAACGGTTACGTTGACGAGTAGGAGCCGAGTTACGTGGCAACGCCTGCAATTTCAGGCGCGCTTCGTAGCGCTCTTCTTCCGACTTCGATTGGTCATCAATGATCGCCTTCAACTCAGCGCGTTTGCCGGCATATTTCTTTACCAGGTCTGCACGCTTTTGTTCACGGTTAATCAGTGCCAGTTTTGCCATGGCAACCTCAGTTTCTGAACGGAAATTTAAATGCGGCGAGAAGCGCTTTTGCTTCATCGTCGGTCTTTGCAGTTGTCGTGATACTGATATTCATACCACGCAATGCATCAATCTTGTCGTACTCAATTTCGGGGAAAATGATCTGCTCTTTCACACCGATATTGTAGTTGCCGCGCCCATCGAACGCCTTGCCGGACACACCACGGAAATCGCGCACACGTGGCAACGCAACTGTGATGAAACGATCAAGGAACTCGTACATATGAGCACCACGCAAAGTCACCATACAGCCGATTGGATAACCTTCGCGAATTTTGAAACCTGCAATCGCCTTACGCGCTTTGGTAACCACTGGTTTTTGACCAGCAATCTTGGTCAAATCGCCAACTGCGTGTTCGATGATTTTCTTGTCCGCAACCGCTTCCGACAGACCCATGTTCAGGGTGATCTTCAGGATGCGCGGAACTTCCATTACCGATTTGTATGCAAATTTTGCAGTCAAATCGCCAACGACTTTTTCTTTATAGAATTCTTGGAGACGGGCCATGATCTCTTAAACCTTCACTGCTTCGCCGCTTGACTTGTAAACGCGGACTTTTTTACCGTCCACATCTTTAAAGCCAGCACGATCTGCCTTGCCGGTTGCTGCATTAAACAATGCAACATTCGACACATGAATTGGCATCAGCTTATCGACGATGCCGCCAGTTGCGCCTGTCATTGGGTTAGGCTTGGTCGCTTTTTTAGCAACGTTGACACCCTCGACAACCACGTAGTTAGCATCAACACGACGTTGCACAACGCCACGTTTGCCTTTGTCTTTGCCAGTCAGCACAATGACTTCGTCGCTTTTACGAATCTTATCCATCACGACTCCTTACAGAACTTCAGGCGCAAGAGACACGATTTTCATGAAGCGCTCAGTGCGCAATTCACGTGTAACCGGTCCAAAAATACGCGTGCCAATTGGCTCCAGCTTTGCGTTGAGCAAAACTGCTGCATTGCCGTCGAACTTGACCAGGGAACCATCTTGACGACGGACACCTTTGGCTGTGCGCACGACAACTGCGTTATAAATTTCGCCTTTTTTCACACGACCACGTGGTGCTGCGACCTTAACGGTGACCTTGATCACGTCGCCAATGCCAGCGTAACGGCGTTTTGAACCGCCCAGCACCTTGATGCACATTACTTCGCGGGCACCAGTGTTGTCGGCTACTTCGAGCCGGCTTTCAGTTTGAATCATAGTATTTTCTTTCCCAACTTAACCCGCTTTGCACACAATGCGCATTCGCGGTCAGTCTTGGTCCCGGCAGTCCGCCGAAAGCAGACTGATGAGGTGGACGATTTCCAAAACTTCGATTAGCACAACAACTTCTTGGTACTAAAACTTTTTACTGCTTTGCAACTATTACATTACAAGAACGAAGCCCGCTATTATTACATCGAAATAGCGGGTCCGCAACAACTAATTAAACTATTTGCGCTGCCTGTACAACACGTGTCACGGTCCAGGCTTTGGTTTTGGAGATAGGACGACCTTCTTGAATTTCGACCGTATCACCAGCTTTTGCCTGGTTGCCTTCATTATGCGCATGGTACTTGCTCGAACGCATGATGATTTTGCCGTACAACGGATGCTTGACGTGACGCTCGATCAGCACGGTTACGGTCTTGTCCATCTTGTCAGACACGACTTTGCCAATCAACGTACGCTTGAGCGCTTGTTTTACTTGATCGTTCATTATTTGGCGTCCTTCTGATTCATGACCGTTTTTACACGTGCTATGTCGCGACGTACTTTTTTCAGTTGCGAAGTGTTGTTCAACTGTTGTGTTGCAATCTGCATACGCAGACCGAACTGCGCTTTCAGCAGATCGTTCAGTTCTTTGGTCAAAGCCGCTTGGTCTTTGCCTTGGAGTTCAGATGCTTTCATGTTCGCCCCTATTATTGGCCGACTTGACGAACGACAAACGTGGTCAACAGCGGCAGCTTAGCTGCAGCCAACCGGAACGCTTCGCGTGCCAGTGCCTCGTCCACACCATCCATCTCGTACAACATTTTGCCCGGCTGAATTTCAGCCACGTAGTATTCCGGATTACCCTTACCGTTACCCATACGGACTTCAGCAGGTTTGTTCGAAATCGGCTTGTCCGGGAAAATACGGATCCAGATACGGCCACCACGTTTGATGTGACGCGTCATTGCACGACGAGCCGCTTCAATTTGGCGAGCAGTAATACGACCACGACCAATTGCTTTCAGACCGAATTCACCAAACGATACGGCGGTGCCGCGCGAGTGGGAAATACCGGTGTTACGGCCTTTTTGCTCTTTACGATACTTTCTGCGTGCTGGTTGCAGCATGATTATTCTCCTGCTTTCTCAGCCGACACAGCAGCGTCAACGGCGCCATCCGGCTTTTTAGCGCGAACACGCTTGGCGGCCGGTGCGGAACCTGGCGCAGCTGCACCTGGTTGGCCTTCTGGACGCGCAGCACGTGGACGACCGCTTGGTTTACCATCGTCACGGCGTGGGCCACGACGTTTTTTGTCATCGTCGGATGCCACATCGATTACCGGCGCTTCACCATTGGCGAGGCGGTCACCTTTGTAGACCCAGACTTTGATACCGATAATGCCGTAGGTTGTTTCAGCTTCACCGAAACCGTAGTCGATATCAGCGCGCAGTGTGTGGAGTGGCACGCGACCTTCGCGATACCATTCTTTACGTGCGATCTCGATACCGTTCAAACGACCGGACGACATGATCTTGATACCTTGTGCACCGAGGCGCATTGCATTTTGCATTGCACGCTTCATTGCACGACGGAACATGATGCGTTTTTCCAATTGCTGTGCAATCGAATCAGCGATCAGTTGTGCGTCGGTTTCTGGCTTACGAATTTCTTCGATATTGACATGAACCGGCACGCCCATCATTTTGGTCAGCGCGGATTTCAACACTTCGATGTCTTCACCCTTTTTACCGATCACGACACCTGGACGCGAGCTGTAAATAGTGATGCGGGCATTCTTCGCTGGACGCTCGATGACGACGCGACCAACTGAAGCGTTCTTCAGTTTGGTTTTCAGGTATGCACGAACTTTGAGATCTTCGTTGAGCATGGTGGCAAAGTTGCTATTGCCAGCATACCAACGCGATGCCCAGTTACGCGAAACCGCAAGGCGGAAACCGGTTGGATGTATCTTCTGTCCCATCGTGACTCCTTAATTACCGACAGTCACATAAATGTGACAGGATTGTTTAGAGATACGATCACCACGGCCTTTTGCACGCGCTGTGAAGCGCTTCAAGACCGAACCTTTTTCAACGTAAATCGTTGTAACTTTCAATTCGTCGATATCCGCACCATCGTTGTGCTCAGCGTTCGCAATTGCGGACTCCAACACACGTTTGATGATCGCAGCACCTTTTTTAGGGCTGAATTGCAGGATATTGAGCGCTTGATCCACTTTTTTGCCGCGGATCTGGTCTGCCACAAGGCGGCCCTTCTGAGCCGACAGGCGCACACCACGGAGGGTAGCTTTAGTTTCCATCATCGGACCTTATTTCTTAGCCTTCTTATCAGCAGCATGACCTTTGAACGTGCGGGTCAGCGCGAATTCGCCGAGCTTGTGACCAACCATGTTCTCGGATACGTAAACCGGTACGTGTTGCTTACCGTTATGCACCGCGATTGTCAGGCCGATGAAGTCAGGCATGATTGTCGAACGGCGCGACCAGGTTTTAATCGGCTTTTTGTCTTTGATCGCTTGCGCGGTCTCAACTTTTTTCACCAAGTGGGCGTCACAGAACGGCCCTTTTTTTAATGAACGTGTCATGTCTTATCCTTATTTCTTGCCGCGGCGCGAGACGATCATAGAAGTAGTACGCTTGTTGCTGCGTGTCTTCTTGCCTTTTGTCTGCTGGCCCCATGGCGATACTGGATGACGACCTGCTGCCGTTTTACCTTCACCACCACCGTGTGGGTGATCAACCGGGTTCATGACCACACCGCGAACGGTAGGACGAACACCACGCCAGCGCATCGCACCTGCTTTACCGATTTTGCGCAGGCTATGCTCAGCATTGCCGACTTCACCAACGGTTGCACGGCATTCGATATGCACGCGGCGAACTTCACCGGAGCGCAAACGAACTTGAGCGTATGTACCTTCACGTGCCATCAACACTACGCCGGCACCAGCTGTACGCGCCATTTGCGCGCCTTTGCCTGGCAACATTTCGACGCAATGCATAACGGTACCGACCGGGATGTTGCGGATCGGCAGGCAGTTGCCCGACTTGATCGGCGCTTCCGAGCCATTCATCAATTGATCGCCGACAGCCATACCTTTGGTTGCGATGATGTATTGACGTTCGCCATCTGCATATAACACCAAAGCGATGTTAGCCGTGCGGTTTGGATCGTATTCGATACGTTCCACTTTCGCTGGAATACCATCTTTGGTGCGTTTGAAGTCGATAACGCGATAGTGCTGCTTATGACCACCGCCGATGTGGCGAGTAGTGATGTGACCGTTGTTGTTACGGCCGGCAGTTTTCGATTTCTTTTCGAGCAGGCCTGCGAATGGACGGCCTTTGTACAGGTCGCTATTAACGACCTTGACCATGCCACGGCGACCAGGCGAGGTCGGCTTGACTTTAACGAGTGCCATTATTTAGCCTCCTCGGTGAAGTTGATTTCTTGACCTGGCTTCAGGCACACAAACGCACGACGTGTGTGGTTGCGGCGACCATTGAAGCGGCCCGAACGTTTTTGTTTACCTTGACGGTTAGCAACTTGAACAGATTCAACCTGAACCTTGAACAGCAACTCAACCGCAGCCTTGATTTCTGGCTTGGTAGCATCTGGCATCACGAGGAAAACAACTTGTTCGTTCTTTTCAGCAACGAAAGTAGCTTTCTCGGAAATGACTGGCGCCAACAACACTTTCATCAGGCGTTCTTCGCTATGTTTCAGAATCGCGCTCATGCCAGCATCTCCTCAATCTTGGCCAATGCCAATTTCGTGATCAGGATCTTTTTATAGAACACCAACGAAACTGGATCAGCATGACGTGGCTCGCAAATCAGCACGTTAGGCAGATTGCGCGATGCCAACAACAGGTTTTCGTCCAGGCTGTCAGTGATGACGAGCACGGAATCCAAACCCATACCTTTCAATTTTTGCGACAAGAGCTTGGTCTTTGGCGCTTCAACTGACAGGTTTTCGATTACGGAGAGACGACCTTCGCGAGCCAACTGGGAGAGGATCGAGCAAACACCTGCGCGATACATCTTCTTGTTAACTTTGTGCGAGAAGTTTTCATCAGGCGAGTTCGGGAAAATCCGACCGCCGCCGCGCCACAAAGGCGAAGACGACATACCAGCACGAGCACGGCCCGTACCTTTTTGACGCCATGGCTTCTTGGTTGTGTGATGAACTTCTTCACGATCTTTTTGCTTGCGATTACCGCTGCGTGCATTGGCTTGATAGGCAACGACGACTTGGTGAATCAGCGCTTCATTGTAGTCACGGCCGAAAATGGTATCCGGAGCAGCAACGTTCGAAGCAGCTTGACCTTGGTCATTCAGGAGCTTGAGTTCCATGGATTAAGCCCCCTTCTTTGCTTTGACTTTAACAGCCGGCGATACAATCACCTGACCGTTTTTTGCACCAGGAACAGCACCCTTAACCAACAACAGTTGGCGATCAGCGTCGATACGAGCGATCTCGAGGTTTTGTGTGGTGCGAGTAACGTCACCCAAGTGACCAGTCATGCGCTTACCAGGGAAAACACGACCTGGATCCTGCGCCATACCGATGGAACCTGGAACATTATGCGAACGGGAGTTACCGTGGGTTGCGCGACCGGAACCGAAGTTGTAACGCTTGATAACACCAGCGTAACCCTTACCGATCGTCACACCTTGCACGTCTACTTTTTGACCGACTTCGAACAGGCTGGCAGCGATAACATCGCCAACTTTCAGTTCGGAAGCAGCAGTAGCGGCAACGCGAAATTCTTTGAGCACTGTGCCGGCCTCAACACCTGCCTTGGCAAAATGACCAGCGGAGGCTTTGTTGACACGGGAAGCACGGCGGCTGCCGAAGGCGACCTGAACAGCCGAATAACCATCGACTTCAGACGTTTTGATTTGCGTCACACGATTGTTAGACACGTCCAACACGGTCACAGGGATCGAATCCCCGTCATCCGTGAAGATGCGCATCATGCCAACCTTGCGACCAAGCAGGCCTTGGCCTTTATCTTGGTTTTGGTTCATTTTTTCTCCATTCCCACCTACGATTGGGCGGGGCTGATGTATTTGAAACTACGAGTACCACAAGGATTCCAAAAGGGGAATCCTTAGCGAAGCCCGAGATTATAACTGGTGAACAGCGCTTCCACAACACATAAATGTGTGAATTGTTGCTCCCAGCCTGCATTTACGGGGGTTTGGGCCCATTTGACCGGACCCTTCCCCGTAATACATAAAATTATTGCAACTTGATTTCTACATCAACGCCAGCTGGCAAATCCAGTTTCATCAATGCATCAACCGTTTTGTCGGTTGGGTCAACGATGTCCATCAGACGAACGTGCGTACGAATTTCGAATTGGTCGCGCGAAGTCTTGTTGACGTGCGGCGAACGCAGAACGTCAAAACGCTGGATGCGGGTTGGCAGTGGCACCGGGCCCTTGACAACTGCGCCGGTACGTTTCGCTGTATCAACGATTTCGAGTGCCGATTGATCGATCAGACGATAGTCGAATGCTTTCAGGCGAATACGGATCTTTTGGTTTGGAGCTGATTTCGGTGCTGTTGACATTTTGATTCCTTAAAAGAGCGAGCCGCGAGCGGGTTAGCACTCGCGGCGATATTTAAATGGCAGGGTTGCCTGCCATTTAATCGGATTTATTACTCAATAATTTTTGCTACAACACCAGCACCGACGGTACGGCCACCTTCGCGGATCGCGAAGCGCAGACCTTCTTCCATCGCGATCGGGTTGATCAGCATTACTGTGATCGACACGTTATCGCCTGGCATCACCATTTCTTTATCCTTCGGCAACTCGATCGAACCAGTCACGTCCGTGGTACGGAAGTAGAACTGTGGACGGTAGTTGTTGAAGAATGGTGTGTGACGACCGCCTTCATCTTTCGACAGAACGTAGATTTCGCCTGTGAAATGTTTGTGTGGCTTGATCGAACCTGGCTTTGCCAGAACTTGACCACGTTCCACGTCTTCACGCTTGGTACCGCGCAGCAATACACCAACGTTGTCGCCAGCTTGACCTTGATCCAGCAATTTGCGGAACATTTCAACACCGGTACAGGTGGTTTTTTGTGTATCACGGATACCAACGATTTCGATTTCTTCGCCGACTTTGATGATGCCGCGCTCGATACGACCGGTCACAACTGTACCGCGACCCGAGATCGAGAACACGTCTTCTACTGGCAACAGGAAGGCGCCGTCAACTGCGCGTTCTGGTGTTGGGATGTAAGTGTCGAGTGCGTTAGCCAATGCCAGGATTGCTTGCTCGCCCAATGGACCGGTGTCGCCTTCCAGCGCCAATTTTGCCGAACCTTTAACGATAGGCAAGTCGTCGCCTGGGAATTCGTATTTCGAAAGCAGCTCACGCACTTCCATTTCAACCAGTTCCAGCAATTCTGCATCATCAACCATGTCCGCTTTGTTCAGGAACACGATGATGTATGGAACACCAACTTGACGCGACAACAGGATGTGTTCGCGGGTTTGTGGCATTGGGCCGTCTGCTGCGGAGCAAACCAGGATCGCGCCGTCCATTTGCGCTGCGCCGGTGATCATGTTTTTAACATAGTCGGCGTGGCCTGGGCAGTCAACGTGAGCGTAGTGACGGGTTTCGGTTTCGTATTCAACGTGCGAGGTGTTGATCGTGATACCGCGCGCTTTTTCTTCTGGCGCGTTATCGATTTGATCGTAACCCTTAGCTTCGCCGCCGAATTTCTTCGACAATACTGTCGCGATCGCAGCTGTCAGTGTGGTTTTACCATGATCGACGTGACCAATTGTGCCCACATTCACGTGCGGCTTGGTCCGCTCGAATTTGCCTTTTGCCATTTTATTCTTCCTTCAAAAAGAACGATTTATCTACATTAGGATGTCCGTCATCGGACATCGTTTAAATTGATTTACTGCTGGCCGGGGAGCCTTGCCAACTGCGCAGCTCGCCCGGCCGTTTGACGCTTGCGATTACTTAGGCGCCTTCGATGTGACGATTGCGTCGATCACGTTCTTAGGTGCTTCAGCGTAGTGCTTGAATTCCATCGAGTAGGTTGCACGACCTTGTGTTGCGGAACGCAAGGATGTCGCATAACCAAACATCTCGGACAAAGGCACTTCGGCTTTGATGATCTTGCCACCGCCGCCTGCGATTTCATCCATACCTTGAACCATGCCGCGACGTGAGGACAGATCGCCCATCACGGTACCAGCGTAGTCTTCAGGTGTTTCAACTTCCACAGCCATCATTGGCTCGAGGATAACCGGGCTTGCTTTACGGCAGCCGTCCTTGAACGCCATCGATGCAGCCATACGGAACGCGTTTTCGTTCGAATCGACGTCATGGTACGAACCGAAGAACAGGGTGACCTTAACGTCAACCACTGGGTAGCCGGCGAGGACACCCGAGGTCAATGTTTCGCGCACACCTTTTTCAACTGCAGGGATGTATTCGCGTGGAACCGTACCGCCTTTGATCGCGTCAACGAATTCGAAACCCTTGCCTGGTTCTTGCGGTTCGATTTTCAGAACCACGTGACCGTATTGACCACGACCACCAGATTGCTTAACGAATTTGCCTTCGATCTCTTCGCATGTTTTGCGAATTGTTTCGCGGTATGCAACCTGTGGCTTACCAACAGTTGCTTCCACGTTGAATTCACGCTTCATACGGTCAACGATAATGTCCAGATGCAACTCACCCATACCCGCGATGATGGTTTGACCTGATTCTTCATCGGTACGCACGCGGAACGATGGATCTTCAGCAGCCAGGCGGTTCAGGGCCAGGCCCATCTTCTCTTGGTCGCCTTTGGTTTTTGGCTCAACAGCTTGCGAAATAACCGGCTCAGGGAAGACCATGCGCTCGAGGACAACGATTGCCTTGTCGTCGCACAGTGTGTCGCCTGTGGTGGTGTCTTTCAAGCCAACAACAGCAGCGATATCGCCGGCCATCATTTCCTTGATTTCTTCACGTTGGTTCGCCTGCATCTGAACGATACGGCCGATACGCTCTTTCTTCTCTTTAACAGAGTTGTAGACGGTATCGCCGGAATTCAAAATACCGGAGTAGCAACGGATGAAGCACAGCTGACCAACGAACGGATCGGTTGCGATCTTGAACGCCAGAGCCGAGAACTTCTCGGTGTCTTCCGATTTACGAACGGTTGGCTCGTCATCTTCATCCACGCCTGGCACTGGTGGAATATCCACTGGCGACGGCAGGTATTCGATAACCGCGTCCAACATTGCCTGTACGCCTTTGTTTTTGAAAGCGGTACCGCACAGCATAGGAACGATTTCGCTGGCGATCGTACGTTGACGAATCGCAGCCTTGATATCGGCTTCAGGCAGGTCGCCTTCTTCCAGATATTTGTTCATCAGTTCTTCCGATGCTTCAGCAGCGGCCTCAACCATGTTTTCACGCCATTTTTTAGCGTCAGCCAACAGGTTTTCAGGGATTTCGCCGTATTCAAACTTCATACCTTGCGAAGCGTCGTCCCAGATGATTGCTTTCATCTTGACCAGATCGATCACGCCTGCGAACGAATCTTCCGCGCCGATAGGCACTTGCATAGGCACAGGGTTAGCCTTCAAACGCGCACGCATTTGATCGTAGACTTTGAAGAAGTTTGCGCCGGTACGGTCCATCTTGTTGACGAATGCCAAACGTGGGACCTTGTACTTGTTAGCTTGACGCCAAACTGTTTCAGATTGCGGCTGCACGCCACCCACAGCACAGTAAACCATGCAAGCACCGTCGAGTACGCGCATCGAGCGTTCAACTTCAATGGTGAAGTCAACGTGGCCCGGGGTATCAATGATGTTGATGTGGTGCGGAGGGAAGTTGTTCGCCATGCCCTTCCAGAAGCAAGTCACAGCAGCCGATGTAATCGTGATGCCGCGCTCTTGTTCCTGTTCCATCCAGTCGGTGGTAGCAGCACCATCATGCACTTCACCCAGCTTGTGGTTTACGCCGGTGTAGAACAGGACGCGCTCGGTCGTGGTGGTTTTACCAGCGTCAATGTGAGCCGAAATACCGATATTGCGGTAACGCTCAATGGGGGTCTTGCGAGCCATGATTAATCCAATATCTCTTTAACGAACAAAACCGAGCATCATTTTTTTAAATGAGGTGCCCGGCTCCGAACAATTTATATAAGCAGACAAACGTCAACGCGCAAACGTTGACGCTACTTTTATTAGAAGCGGAAGTGCGAGAACGCTTTGTTCGCTTCTGCCATACGGTGAACTTCATCGCGCTTTTTCATTGCACCGCCACGGCTTTCAGCCGCCTCGAGCAATTCACCAGCAAGACGTTGTGGCATCGATTTTTCGCTGCGCTTGTTTGCAGCTTCACGCAACCAACGCATGGACAAAGCCATACGACGAACTGGGCGGACTTCAACCGGCACCTGGTAGTTTGCACCACCAACGCGACGGGATTTAACTTCTACCAATGGTTTGCAGTTTGCGATTGCAGCTGTAAACACTTCCAGCGGATCTTTGCCGGATTTGCTTTGGATGTGCTCGAAAGCACCGTAGATGATGTTTTCTGCGACCGATTTTTTACCGGACAACATCAAAACGTTAACGAACTTGGCAACATCAACATTGCCGAACTTCGGATCTGGCAGGATTTCCCGCTTGGGAACTTCACGACGACGTGGCATTTCGATTCCTTTCAATCTTCAGTTGAGTACACGGTGACATATTCGCCGCACACTCGCGGATGATCATCATAACCACCCACTTACTCGGCCCATTGGGGACCGACACTCATTTCGCAGAGACTGCGAAAAACTTTAATTACTTCTTGCCAGCTTTTGCACGCTTGGTACCGTACTTCGAACGTGCTTGCTTACGGTCTTTAACACCTTGGGTATCCAACGCGCCGCGAACCATGTGATAACGCACACCCGGCAAATCTTTTACACGACCGCCGCGCAACAGCACGACGCTATGTTCTTGCAGGTTATGGCCTTCACCGCCGATATACGAAATTACTTCGAAACCGTTGGTCAAACGCACTTTGGCAACTTTACGCAAAGCCGAGTTAGGCTTTTTTGGAGTTGTGGTGTAAACGCGGGTACATACGCCGCGTTTTTGCGGGCTGTTTTCCAGCGCCGGCGATTTGCTCTTGACGCGTGCAGAAACACGCGGCTGGCGAATCAGTTGATTGATGGTTGGCATCGCTCTCTATCCAGCTAGTACAACATTAATAATACGAACCCGAAAACGGTTGTCCGGGGACTAAAGAATCATTGCGGAAGAATTAAATCAACGCGCGGCTCGATTAACCATGAAGGAAAAAGCGCGCAGGAATTGCCAGGAAGGAAATACAACACGGCAGATCAAAGAACGCTTAAGCCCAGCAGAGCTTAAAATCGAGAACTCGCGAGTATATTCCCCAAATTATCAAGGGTCAAGGACAGTTTTCACTCGCGGCCTCGCCCGATGCGTAATTGCTACGCATCGGGGCGCAAACATTTACGGCAAACGTGTCAAGCTGGCAACAATGTCGCGCCAGACTTTGGTTTCTTCCTTGCCCGGATCGCGGCGGGAGAAAAAGTTAACAACTTGCTCACCTTTGTTGTCATAGAATTCCACCGAAGTAATGGTTCCGCTCCTGGCCGGGCGACGCACGACCCAGCCATGATCGACACCCGACTGGCGCAGGTGCAGGTCAAAGTCCGGATCCAGCACATTGAACCAGCCGTTTTTGGCTTCAGTGTTCTCGATCAGGCCGCTGTAGATCTGGACCATACCCGAATTGCTTACAAACACCATGATCGGCTGCTCTTTCTTCGAGGCGGTTTCCAGCAGGGTTTCCACTGATTTGCCGGTGATTTTGTAGGCCGCATCGCTACCGATCAATTCAAACGCACGTTCGCGCGAGATCCCGAAGTCATTGATCAGGCGCTGGAATTCATGCACGTCGGTCATTTCGTACCAGGCGCTGCGCAGTTCCTTGATATTCATGTCGGTCAAAGGTTTGGGCGGTTTGGCGACAGAAACGGCCCAGTCCGGCTTTTGATTTGCCGCCTTGTACTCGGCAACCAGCTTCTCAAACGCCGGCACGCCTTTTTCGTCGTTCACATACACCTTGTGCACAGCCTCACCGTTCTTGTCAAAGAATTGCAGGCTGCGGCTGGTCCGGCCGCCGGCGCGCGGCGCAACCACAGCAAATGCATAACCCCAGCTATCCATCTTGAAGCGCAGATCGATTTCGGTACCGACGAAGCCGCTACCCGGCTTCACGCGACCCTGTTCATCCAGCTTCGGCGGCAAGGCAACTGCAGTCCGTTCGATAACACCATTTTCATTGCGCGTAATCGCCTTGATCCGACCCAGTTCATGCATGCGATTGAATAGAGCTTTGTAGGTTGCGACATCCGAACGCAGCAGCGTCGCGCCACGACCGATATCGGCAGCCAGCAGCTTCGCTTCGCTGACGCCCAGTTTTTGCGCGACGTCCCTGGCAAACAGACCTGGCTGCTCAGCCTGCAACGCGGCTTGCCGTGCCTTGAGGGCGTCAGCATCCGTGTCCGCCAGCGCGGTGCCGGACAAGGCCAGTGTCGCCAGCAACGCGCTCATCAATTTTGTGTATCTCATTGTGTTTTCCTCTTTCTATAAAAAAATACCCGACAGCTTTTGCAGATGCGCAAAGTTGTCGGGTTCGGCTTATTAGTATTCGATTTTCAGACTTGCGTTGATGCTGCGGCCAGGTGATGTGTATGCATCCAGATTCGTGGCATTGCTTGCCAGTGACAAACCACGTATATCGTTCCAGTTCCAGTATTTGCGGTCGAACAGATTGCGCACGCCGATGCTCAAGGAAACATTTTTATTAAAGCGATAGCCACCGTTCACATCCGCTATTGCATAAGACGGCGACAGGTAGCTTGTTGCACTCGCCACGTCTTGACGCTTCTTGGCCGCGTTGTAAATTACGTCACCTTGTACATACCAATTTTGCGCGCGCTCATAACGCAAGCCTGCCACAACCGACAATGGCGACACTGATTCGAGTCCAGTCTTCACGCCGTTGCGATTAGTCGTCGTGCCTTCCGTATATGCAAAACCGGTTTTAACAGCCCATCCATTATTGAAACGCCAATCAAGCCTTCCCTCCACGCCTCGTATCGATGCCCTGGACGCATTGACATATTGATTGATCGTAGGGTTGAGTACCGTGAAGTTGCCGCTTAGCGCAACAAGGTCGATGAAGTTGCGGTATTCGCCGTCGAATGCCGCCACGCTATAGCGGACCGAGCTGGATTCCGTGTTGAGTTTGCCACGCAGACCCAGCTCATAAGAATTACTGGTTTCCGGCTTCAGGTTCGGGTTGGCGATTTGCGAGTATCCCTGCGCGGAATTATTGAAGTAGGAGTTTACTTCTTGCGGGGATGGCGAACGGAAGCCGCGTGCATATTGCACATAAGGCACGAGCGCCGGCGATATTTCATAGGCAAACGCTAAGCGAGGCGACAGTGCACTATCCTTGCTGCTCGATGCCGGCTGCCCGTTTGCAATCGCTTGGGCGTCATATTTGGCACTGGCTTTTGGTGTGAGCTTATAGCCATCGTAACGCAATCCAGGCACGACGCTCAACGCACCGAAGCGCATCTCATCCTGCAAGTAAGCACCGAAAACCGAGTACTCGGTTTTCGGGAAATACTCGCAATATTGAGTACCGGTACATGTCGTCCATCCCGTTCCCGACGCCGACATTTGCAAGGTCGCGACACTCGCGTCGAAACCATACATCAGCTTGTGCTTTACAGTGCCGGTCGTCAGAGTACTTTCCGCCAATACCCCGCCACCAACAATGCTATCTTTATATTCGATGTCCCTGAATCGCGGCCGTATCGTGGGGCCTGAAGACGCACCAGTCTCATATGAGTACTGCTGAGTTTTCGCGGCGCGATAGTACAAGTTCGCCCGTATCTTTTGGACATAGGGATTGTCCAGGTCATCACGCTCATAGATCAGGCCAATACGATTGGCCTCCACATCACTGGTACTTTGGTATCCGGTAATGGATGGTGGGTTGATCGCAGACAGACTGTTTCCGCGCAGCTTGTTTTCCGTTGATTGCAAGGTCAACTTGAACACATCTTGCGCACTTGCTTTGAAGACAAGCTTACCCAATGCGGAACGTGTATCGTAAGTCAGCGGATCCGGTGTCGTGCGATTCGGGCCCAGGATGTTCTTGTCGCCCTTGTTATCTGTTTCGTTGCCGTGACGTGCATCCAGCAGCAGCATCCCTTGCCAGCGTTCACCGCCAAACACTGCGGTGCCGGTAGTGCCGTAGCTGTCATCAACGGAATCGTAAGATGGGCGCAGCGAGAAGTAGCTATTCTTCCCCGGGGTCGTCAGGTAATCCTGCGGATCTTTGGTGACAAAGTTGACCGCGCCGGTCAGGCCATCGCTGCCGTACATAGAGGACGCCGGTCCGCGCAGTATTTCTATGCGCTGATACAAATCTGTATTCGTGTACGAACCGCGGCCGGCACTCAAGGTGCCCTGGCTAAATGCGCGCGGCAAAGACACGCCGTCTTCCAGCAACAGTACGCGATTGCCATCCAGCCCGCGGATGTTGATGCCCTCGTTCACGCCACGCCCGGTAGTAGCCCCCGCGCCAGTCACGCCGCTCACGCGATAAACCGAACGACGCACCTCGACACCGGGCTCATAGCGCAAGGCATCTTTGATGTCCTTTGCGTTCTGTTGCTCCATTTCTTCCGCTGTGATGACAGATACCGTTGCTGCGGCACGTGAGATGTCTCCCGAGGTGCCGCGTGTAGACGTGACGGTGATTTCATCAAGCTGCGCAACTTGCTGCGCATTCGCCTGCTGCACCGGCCATTGCTGCAGAACGAGCATAGTGGCGAGGGCGAGTTTATTCCTGCATAACTTCATAACAACCATTCCTTTAATCGTGGATAGGTTGCTAGCGAAAGTAATGCTGGCTGCCGTAGTTTTAGTAATTGTGCGTGGCGATCTGACTTGGTGCACGCAATGGAATCTAGTGATGACGCGTGTTAACACCCATCAGGATGCAAATCATAGCGCATAACTTTTAATGATAATCATTATTATCTACGATATTTTTATTGCCGACAGGAAAACGACGCTTTCTTGCAACATCGTCATCCTTTGCAGATGATTCCCGTGCGCTCTCCAGATACGGCGTTTCATCGCTACAGATAAACCATCCGCACATAAAAAAACGGCACCAGGATTACTCCTGATGCCGCTTTGGATGCGTGAAACGCGTGCTGCTTAGGACGCGTCGGTATCGCTATCCGGGGTGCTGGAAACGTCCGCAAATTGCGCTTCGGCTTCTGCTGCGCGGGCGGCTTTTTCCGATTGCAACAATGCTGCACGTTCTTCTGCTTCCCACGAGTCTTTTTCCTTGCGGGCACGGTGGAATGCCAGGCCTGTACCAGCCGGGATCAGACGACCGACGATCACGTTTTCTTTCAGACCGCGCAAGCCGTCTTTTTTGCCCATGATCGCAGCTTCGGTCAGGACACGAGTTGTTTCCTGGAACGAAGCAGCCGAGATGAAGGAGTCGGTCGACAGCGATGCCTTGGTAATACCCAGCAATACGTTTTCGTAGGTTGCAGGGATTTTGCCCAGAGCGATGACGCGATCGTTTTCGTCCAGCAATTCGGAACGTTCAACCTGTTCACCAACGATGTAGTTCGCATCGCCGGCATCAACCACTTGAACGCGACGCAACATCTGACGCACGATGACTTCAATGTGCTTGTCGTTGATCTTCACGCCTTGCAAACGGTACACGTCTTGAACTTCGTCGACGATGTAGCGTGCCAGCGCTTCGATACCCAACAGGCGCAGGATGTCTTGCGGATCAGCCGGACCGTCAACAATCATTTCGCCTTTGTTCACAACCTGGCCGTCATGTACCAGCACTTGCTTGTCCTTGGTGATCAGGAACTCGTGCTTGTTGCCGTCCATGTCTGTGATTTCCAGACGTTGCTTACCTTTGGTTTCCTTACCGAAGGCCACGGTACCCGTGACTTCTGCCAGCATGCCGGCATCTTTCGGCGAACGCGCTTCGAACAACTCGGCAACACGCGGCAGACCACCGGTGATGTCACGTGTTTTCTGCGATTCGGTCGGGATACGCGCCAATACTTCACCGACGGTAACTTGCTGACCGTCTTTCACGGTAATCAGCGCGCCAACCTGGAAGCCGATCGTCACTGCGTGTTCGGTACCGGCGATCTTCACTTCTTCGCCTTGTTCGTTCAACAGTTTGACCTGTGGACGAACCGTTTTGGTCACCGAACCGCGACGTTTCGCATCGATAACAACCAGGGTCGACAGACCGGTCACTTCATCGATTTGACGTGCAACGGTCGAACCTTCTTCTACGTTCTCGAATTTCACCGTACCGGTGTATTCGGTAATGATAGGACGGGTCAACGGATCCCATGTTGCCAATGCGGTACCGGCCTTGATAACCATGCCGTCCTTGACGATCAGGGTTGCGCCGTACGGTACTTTATGACGTTCACGTTCACGACCGTGGTCATCGGTAATCAGCACTTCACCGGAACGGGAAATGACGATCTGGCCGCCTTTGCCGTTGGTGACATAACGCATGGTCGCGGTGAAACGAACGGTACCGTTCGATTTCGCTTCGACCGACGATGCCACTGCTGCACGCGACGCCGCACCACCAATGTGGAAGGTACGCATGGTCAGCTGTGTACCTGGCTCACCAATCGATTGCGCTGCAACCACACCGACTGCTTCACCGGCGTTGACCAATGTACCGCGGCCGAGGTCGCGACCATAACACTGTGCGCACAAGCCGAAGCGGGTGTCGCAAGTCAGTGGTGTACGTACTTTTACTTCATCGATGCCGAGGCGTTCGATTTCTTCAACCATGTCTTCGTCCAGCAAGGTGCCGGCCGCGTACAGGGTTGCCTGTGTTTCAGGATTGACGATGTCGTTCGCAGCAACGCGACCCAGGATACGGTCACGCAATGCTTCGATGACTTCACCGCCTTCAACCAGCGCCTTCATCGATGCGCCGTTCGAGGTGCCGCAATCATCTTCGATCACAACCAGATCTTGCGTCACGTCAACCAGACGACGTGTCAGGTAACCCGAGTTCGCTGTTTTCAGCGCGGTATCGGCCAGGCCTTTACGTGCACCGTGAGTCGAGATGAAGTACTGCAAAACGTTCAGACCTTCGCGGAAGTTCGCGGTGATCGGCGTTTCAATAATGGAACCATCCGGTTTCGCCATCAGGCCACGCATACCGGCCAGCTGACGAATCTGTGCTGCGGAACCACGCGCACCGGAGTCGGCCATCATGTAAATCGCATTGAACGATTCTTGTGTGGTTTTGGTGCCATCACGCTTGGTGACGTCTTCAACCTTGAGTTGATCCATCATGGCCTTGCCGACGTCGTCGCCTGCCTTGCCCCAGATATCAACCACTTTGTTGTAACGTTCGCCAGCAGTAACCAGACCGGACGAGTATTGCTGTTCGATCTGTTTAACTTCGCTTTCGGCGGTCGCAATGATGTCGACTTTTTGTTTCGGTACCAGCATGTCATCGACGCAAATCGAGATACCGGCACGAGTCGCCAGGCGGAAGCCCGATTGCAGCAATTGATCAGCAAATACGACCGTTGCGCGCAGACCGCACTTACGGAAGGACAAGTTGATCAGACGCGAAATTTCTTTCTTCTTCAGCGCGCGGTTCAGGACGGAGAACGGCAAGCCTTTAGGCAAAATTTCGGACAGGATGGCGCGACCGACTGTGGTTTCGTAACGGGTAACCGTTTTTTCGAATTCGCCGGTTTCCGCATTCTTCGGATACTCGGTGATACGGACGGTGATACGCGTTGCCAGCTCAACCATTTTGTTGTCGTAGGCACGGATGACTTCGGACACGTCCGGGAACATCATGCCTTCGCCCTTGGCGTTGATCGCTTCGCGGCTCGCGTAGTACAGACCCAACACGATATCCTGCGAAGGAACGATCGATGGTTCGCCGTTCGATGGGAACAGGATGTTGTTCGAAGCCAGCATCAATGTGCGTGCTTCCATCTGAGCTTCGATCGACAGTGGAACGTGGACCGCCATTTGATCGCCGTCAAAGTCGGCGTTAAATGCGGCACAGACCAGTGGGTGCAACTGAATTGCCTTACCTTCGATCAGGACCGGCTCAAACGCCTGGATGCCCAGACGGTGCAAGGTAGGCGCACGGTTCAACATGACCGGATGTTCACGGATCACGTCTTCCAGGATGTCCCACACGACTGGTTCCTGGATTTCAACCAGTTTTTTCGCAGCCTTGATGGTGGTTGCCAGGCCCATCAATTCGAGCTTGTTGAAAATGAATGGCTTGAACAGTTCCAGCGCCATCAATTTCGGCAAACCGCATTGATGCAATTTCAGTTGTGGGCCCACGACGATAACGGAACGACCCGAGTAATCGACGCGTTTGCCCAGCAAGTTTTGACGGAAACGACCGCCCTTGCCTTTGATCATTTCGGCCAGCGATTTCAGTGGACGCTTGTTGGCGCCGGTCATCGCCTTGCCGCGACGGCCGTTGTCCAGTAGCGAATCAACTGCTTCCTGCAACATACGTTTTTCGTTGCGAGTGATGATTTCCGGCGCGCGGAGTTCCATCAGACGCTTCAAACGGTTGTTACGGTTGATGACGCGGCGATACAGATCGTTCAGATCGGAAGTTGCGAAACGACCACCATCCAGCGGCACCAATGGGCGCAGTTCTGGCGGCAGGACCGGCAACACTTCCATGATCATCCAGTCCGGCTTGATGCCCGAACGTTGGAACGCTTCCAGCACTTTCAGGCGCTTCGCGTATTTCTTGATCTTGGCTTCGGATTTGGAATCTTTCAATTCCTGACGCAGCATTTCAGCATCGCGATCGATGTCGATGGCGCGCAGCAATTCGCGGATACCTTCAGCGCCCATGAATGCGGTGAAGTCGTCGCCGAATTCTTCGTATTTGGCAGCGTAGTCGTCTTCCGACATGATCTGGCATTTTTTCAGCGGGGTCATGCCTGGATCGGTCACAACGTAGGCTTCGAAATACAGTACGCGTTCGATATCCCGCAGGGTCATGTCCAGCACCATACCCAGACGGGATGGCAGCGATTTCAGGAACCAGATGTGGGCGGTTGGCGAAGCCAGCTCGATGTGGCCCATGCGCTCACGACGCACTTTGGCCAGCGTTACTTCAACGCCGCACTTTTCGCAGATAACGCCACGGTGTTTCAGGCGTTTGTATTTGCCGCAAAGGCATTCGTAATCTTTGATCGGGCCAAAGATTTTGGCGCAGAACAGGCCGTCGCGCTCAGGCTTGAACGTACGATAGTTGATGGTTTCCGGCTTTTTTACTTCGCCGTAGGACCACGAACGGATTTTTTCCGGGGACGCCAGACCAATTTTGATCGCGTCGAATTGTTCATTTTGCTGAACTTGCTTGAATAGATCGAGCAGTGCTTTCATGTATCACTCCAGTTGGCGTGAAAAAACGCTTGATGATGAGACGGTAGTGGCGGCGCTGCTTGATACCCTGTTCGCATGGGCGGGAGAGCTGAGCCTGGAGAACGTATCTCCATGCCGAGTTCCGCGCATACCGGGACAGACGACACTTCCAAAAACTGCTATTTCGCTTCTACTATTTTTACTTCAAATTCCAAACAGCGAAGGGAGAAGCGACTTATTGCCGCCCCTCCCCTGCTTTACATCAGTCGCGTTCCAGGTCGATGTCGATACCCAGCGAGCGGATTTCCTTAACGAGAACGTTGAAGGATTCCGGCATGCCGGCGTCGATGACGTGGTCGCCCTTGACGAGATTTTCGTACACTTTGGTACGGCCATTCACGTCATCGGACTTGACGGTCAACATCTCTTGCAAGACGTAGGACGCGCCGTATGCTTCCAGTGCCCAGACTTCCATCTCACCGAAGCGCTGGCCACCGAACTGGGCTTTACCGCCCAGTGGTTGCTGCGTAACCAGCGAGTAAGGACCGGTCGAACGTGCATGCATCTTGTCATCAACCAGGTGATGCAGTTTGAGGTAGTGCATGTAACCGACGGTTACTGTACGTTCAAACGCTTCACCGGTACGACCGTCATACATCGTGACCTGGTTCTTGGAAGCGGTCATGCCCAATTGCTTCGCAATGTGATCCGGGTAAGCCAGATCCAGCATGCGACGGGTTTCACCTTCATCCGCACCATCAAACACCGGTGTGGCGAACGGCACGCCGTTCTTCAGGTTGCCCGCCAACTCCAGGATTTCTGCATCGCTGAAGCTATCGAGGTCTTCCGTTTTACCGGATTCGTTATAGATCGCAGCCAGGAATTTGCGCAGTTCAGCGATTTGTACCTGTGCATTCAGCATTTCGCCGATACGCAGGCCCAGGCCTTTAGCAGCCCAGCCCAGGTGAACTTCCAAAACCTGACCGACGTTCATACGCGATGGAACACCCAATGGGTTCAGCACGACGTCAGCCGGTGTACCGTCAGCCATGTGCGGCATGTCTTCGATAGGCAGGATGCGTGAAACAACACCCTTGTTACCGTGACGACCCGCCATCTTGTCGCCAGGTTGCAGGCGACGTTTGACTGCCAGATACACTTTGACCATCTTCTGTACGCCTGGCGGCAATTCGTCGCCTTGCGTCAGTTTCTTGCGTTTTTCTTCAAATGCCAGATCGAACTGGTGGCGTTTTTCAGCGATGGATTCCTTGATGGCTTCCAAAGCATTGGCCGAGGTGTCGTCCGCCGGGCGAATATCGAACCAGTGGTATTTGTCCAGATCGTCCAGATACTCTTTAGTGATTTTCGCGCCTTTGGCGATTTTCTTCGGACCGCCGTTGACGACCTTGCCGATCAACATTTTTTCCAGACGCTGGAATGCATCGCCTTCAACGATACGCAGCTGATCGTTCAAGTCCAGGCGATAGCGTTGCAGTTCGTCGTCGATGATCTGTTGTGCGCGCTTGTCACGTGGAATGCCTTCACGTGTAAACACTTGCACGTCGATCACGGTGCCGACCATGCCGGACGGTACGCGCAACGATGTATCTTTTACGTCGGATGCTTTTTCGCCGAAAATCGCGCGCAGCAGTTTTTCTTCCGGTGTCAGTTGGGTTTCGCCTTTAGGCGTTACTTTACCGACCAGGGTGTCGCCAGCGGTGACTTCTGCACCGATGTAGACGATACCGGATTCATCCAGGCGTGCCAGTTGGTTCTCAGCCAGGTTGGAGATATCACGTGTGATTTCTTCCGCACCCAGTTTGGTGTCACGTGCGACAACCGACAACTCTTCGATGTGAATCGAGGTGTAACGGTCATCAGCCACAACTTTTTCAGAGATCAGGATCGAATCTTCGAAGTTGTAACCGTTCCATGGCATAAACGCGACCAGCATGTTCTGACCCAGGGCCAATTCGCCCAGATCTGTCGATGCGCCGTCAGCGATGACGTCATGTTTTGCAACGCGATCGCCGACTTGCACGATAGGACGTTGGTTAATATTGGTGTTCTGGTTCGAACGGGTGTACTTGATCAGGTTGTAGATATCAACACCGACTTCACCGGCTTGCGCTTCGTCGTCATTGACGCGAATCACGACACGGCCTGCATCGATGTAATCAACGATACCGCCGCGCAATGCCTGCACTGTGGTACCCGAGTCAACTGCAACCGTACGTTCGATACCGGTACCGACAAATGCTTTTTCCGGACGCAGGCAAGGAACTGCCTGGCGTTGCATGTTGGCACCCATCAATGCGCGGTTCGCATCATCGTGTTCGAGGAACGGAATCAGCGAAGCAGCAACCGACACAACCTGGCCTGGCGCAACGTCCATGTACTGGACACGTTCTGGCGATACCAGAATCGTTTCGCCGGCTTCACGTGCGGAAACCAGTTCATCTGACAGCGCGCCCGACTTGTCGATGGTCGCGTTCGCCTGAGCGATGATGTAGCGGCCTTCTTCAATCGCGGACAGGTAATCGATCTGGTCGGTGATTTTGCTGTTTTCGACTTTGCGATATGGGGTTTCCAGGAAACCGTATTCGTTCAGGCGAGCATACAAAGCCAGCGAGTTGATCAGACCAATGTTCGGGCCTTCAGGTGTTTCAATCGGGCAGACACGGCCGTAGTGGGTCGGATGCACGTCACGTACTTCAAAGCCGGCGCGTTCACGGGTCAAGCCGCCAGGTCCGAGAGCGGAAACGCGACGTTTGTGCGTGATTTCCGACAATGGATTGGTTTGATCCATAAACTGCGACAACTGCGACGAACCGAAGAATTCACGGATCGCTGCCGAAATCGGCTTCGAGTTGATCAGGTCATGCGGCATCAGGTTGTCGGCTTCGGCTTGGCCGAGGCGTTCCTTGACAGCACGCTCAACACGCACCAGGCCGGCACGGAACTGGTTCTCAGCCAGTTCGCCGACGCAACGTACACGACGGTTACCCAGGTGATCGATATCATCGACTTCGCCGCGACCGTTGCGCAGCTCAACCAGGATCTTGATCACGGCCAGCACGTCGTCGTTCGACAAGGTCATATCGCCGGTCAATTCATCGCGACCGATACGACGGTTGAATTTCATACGGCCGACAGCCGACAGGTCGTAACGATCTGCGTTGTAGAACAAGCCGTTGAACAATGCTTCAACCGAATCTTCGGTTGGCGGTTCGCCTGGGCGCATCATGCGATAGATAGCGACTTTCGCTGCCATCTGATCGGTGGTGTCGTCCATACGCAGTGTTTGCGAGATGTAGCCGCCTTGATCCAGATCGTTGGTGTACAAGGTCTGGATGTGGGTGACTTTACCTTCGCGCAGACGTGCCAGCAGGTCTTCGGTCAATTCATCGTTGGCGTTGGCAATAACTTCGCCGGTTTCTTTATCAACGATGTTTTTCGCCAGGATACGGCCGAGCAGGTAGTCTTCCGGTACCGAGATGTTCTTGATGCCGGCAGCTTCCACGTCACGCACGTGCTTGCTGTTGATACGCTTGTCTTTTGCCACCAGCACTTTGCCGGCTTTGTCGGTGATGTCGAAACGTGCAACTTCACCGCGCAGGCGTTCTGCGACGAAGGCCATTTCGGCGCCATCGGAATGCAATGCGAAATCGTCGAAAACGAAGAAGTTTTCGAGGATTTGTTCCGGCGTCATGCCGATTGCCTTCAACAGGATCGTGACAGGCATCTTGCGGCGACGATCGACGCGGAAGAACAGGATGTCTTTCGGATCGAATTCGTAGTCCAGCCATGAACCGCGGTAAGGAATGATACGTGCGGAGAACAGCAATTTACCGGACGAGTGGGTCTTGCCGCGATCGTGTTCAAAGAACACGCCTGGCGAACGATGCAACTGCGACACGATAACGCGCTCTGTACCGTTAATCACGAAGGAACCGGTCGAGGTCATCAAAGGCAATTCGCCCATGTAGACTTCCTGTTCTTTCATTTCCTTAACGACAGGCTTGGTTGGCGATTCCTTATCCAGGATCACCAGACGAACTTTGGCACGCAGGGGTGACGCGTAGGTCAGTCCACGTTGTTGGCATTCTTTAATGTTGAACGGCGGATCGCCGAGCACATATGACAAGAATTCGAGACGCGCAAAACCATTGTGCGAAACGATAGGGAAAATAGACGTGAAGGCGGACTGCAAACCTTCGTTTTTGCGTTGGGACGGTATCTTGTCTTCTTGCAAAAAGCCGTGGTAAGACTCGAGCTGGGTCGCCAGCAGGAACGGAACGTTGTGAACGTTAGCGCGTTTCGCGAATGATTTGCGAATGCGCTTTTTCTCAGTAAATGAGTAGTGCATGGACACTCCGTGAGTGACAGGGAAGGATAGAGAATTCAGGATTCAGGCTGCATTGCCGAATTGCAAACATTGCACAATTCGAAACATTGAAACCTCAAGTCTCTGCCCTTTAACAACCAAATGCTGACAAGATTACATGAAGTCCATCAAGTCTGCCCTTGGCCACATAGAATCAAGAACGACAAAGGAGCCAAAGCCGAACCGCCCTTTCGGGAGGTTTCGAACTTTGACTCGGGCGCTGTAAAGTCGCGCGGGCAAATCGAGATTACTTGATCTCGGCTTTTGCGCCAGCTTCTTCCAGTTTTTTCTTCGCTGCTTCTGCGTCTGCTTTCGAAACGCCTTCTTTCAGTGGTTTTGGTGCTGCATCAACCAGGTCTTTCGCTTCTTTCAAGCCCAAGCCGGTGATTTCGCGAACTGCTTTAATCACGCCAACTTTGTTCGCGCCGAAATCGGCCAGAACAACGGTGAACTCGGTTTGTTCTTCAGCAGCGGCACCACCAGCTGCGCCGCCAGCTGCTGGAGCAGCCATTGCAGCAGCGGATACGCCGAATTTTTCTTCGAATGCTTTTACCAAGTCATTCAGTTCCAGAACTGTCAGGTTGCCTACGGCTTCCAGGATGTCGTCTTTGCTAATTGCCATTTGAAACTCCTAAATTTTTTCAATAATTACATCTGATTGGTACTGACGCGAATGCGTCGAAACAAGAGCATGGGGCGCCGCTACTGCGGCTGCCCTTATTCTGCTGCTGCTTCGGTCGATTCGGCGGCTGGTGCTGCTGCAGCGACAGGCTCAGCGCCTTCAGCTTTTTTAGCAGCAAGAGCAGCCAGACCACGCGTAAAGCTCGCAACCGGAACCAGCATCATGCCCAAAACTTGGGCCAGCAGGACTTCACGGCTAGGAATATTTGCCAACGCTGTAACAGCCGCTTTATCAAGCGACTTACCTGCGTAGTTACCTGCTTTGACGACCAGTTTGTCGTTGGTTTTAGAAAAGTCACTGATGACTTTTGCTGCTGCAACGGCATCATCCGAGATCGAATAGATCAACGGACCGGTCATTTCGGAAGCGAGGCTGGCAAATGCGGTACCTTCAACAGCGCGACGTGCCAGCGTATTTTTCAATACGCGCAAGTACACACCTTGGTCCCGCGCTTTGGCGCGCAGTTGTGTCAAGTGACCAACCTGGATGCCACGGTATTCGGCCACGACGATGGTCTGTGCCGATGCAACTTTGGCAGAGATTTCGGCGACTACGGCCTTTTTGTCATTCAGATTGAGACTCAAGATCAACCTCCAAAAATGATGTTCAGCGGATACACAATCGTCATTGATTGCTTGCCTCACATCGGTTCGAACACGGCGTCCGAAGTTAGGAGTTCAGTACTGGCAAGCCAGCGAAGAGACTACAAAACTTGTTCGGGTTCACCATCTGCGTTGGGTATGGCATCGTTGCCGATTCCACATTTAACTTTGCACACTGACTACGTGCACGCCGCCCAACGGTCTTTGATTGCCTGAACCCTCTTCAATATTACGAATCAGGTCCAGCCCAAAGATGCGCCCGCCGCCAAACTGGCAACGGGACTTGATTCAGTACTTAAGCAGCCAGAGTCGCTTGATCGACGCGTACACCAGCGCCCATCGTCGACGACAGCGAAACCTTGCGCAGGTAAACACCTTTGCTGGTTGCCGGCTTGGCTTTATTCAACGCATCGATCAAAGCCAACAAGTTGGATTTGAGCGCTTCGTCGGAGAACGATTTACGACCGATGGTGGCGTGGATAATGCCAGCCTTGTCAGTACGGTATTGAACTTGACCAGCTTTTGCATTTTTAACTGCAGTAGCAACGTCAGGTGTCACGGTACCGACTTTAGGGTTAGGCATCATGCCGCGTGGGCCCAGGATTTGACCCAGGGTACCAACGATACGCATGGTATCTGGCGATGCGATAACAATGTCGAAAGGCATGTTGCCGGCTTTGATTTGCTCAGCCAGGTCGTCCATACCAACGATATCTGCACCAGCTGCTTTCGCTTGTTCTGCCTTTTCGCCAGTTGCGAATACCGCAACGCGGACCGATTTACCGGTACCTGCTGGCAAGACGACGGAACCACGAACAACCTGGTCGGATTTCTTAGCATCAACACCCAATTGAACCGAAATATCGATCGATTCATCGAATTTTGCCGATGCGCATTCTTTGATCAAAGCAACTGCATTGTCGAATGGGTACGCTTTGGTACGATCAACTTTTGCTTTAAATGCTTTAACGCGTTTCGATAACTTAGCCATTACAGACCCTCCACCGTGATGCCCATGGAACGTGCCGAACCAGCGATGGTGCGTACAGCAGCATCCAAGTCAGCAGCGGTCAGATCTGGGGCTTTCAATTTAGCGATTTCTTCAGCTTGCGCACGTGTCAACTTGCCGACTTTGTCGGTATGTGGCTTCGGCGAACCTTTGGTTACGCCCGAGTGCTTCTTGATCAGGTACGTTGCTGGCGGCGTCTTCATCACGAAAGTGAAGGACTTGTCCGCAAACGCTGTAATTACAACCGGAATTGGCATACCTGGCTCAACACCCTGGGTCTGCGCGTTGAACGCTTTGCAGAATTCCATGATGTTCAGGCCACGTTGACCCAGTGCAGGTCCGATTGGTGGGGATGGGTTTGCTTTACCAGCTGGAACTTGCAGCTTGATAAAACCAATGATTTTCTTTGCCATGATGGCTCCTACATTGATTGAGTGGTAGCGCCTGTTCACTTGCCGTATGGCTTATTACTGGGGCTCCTCTTTTTACTGCTTCCGGATTCCTGAAACTTGACGCTTCAGACGCTCCGGCCGGCGTTAATACTTACAGGATCAGACCTTCTCGACCTGACCGAATTCCAGCTCTACCGGGGTAGCACGACCGAAGATCGTTACCGAGACACGCACCTTGGATTTCTCGTAATTGACTTCTTCGACATTGCCGTTGAAATCGGTGAACGGACCATCCTTGATACGTACCAGCTCGCCCACTTCGTACAGCACTTTTGGACGCGGTTTTTCGACGCCATCCTGCATTTGCTGCATGATCTTGTCGACTTCGTGCGGCGGGATCGGGGTTGGCTTGTTTGACTTGCCACCGATGAAACCGGTCACTTTGTTCGTGTTCTTAACCAGATGCCATGTTTCGTCGGTCATTTCCATTTCGACGAGGACATAGCCAGGGAAGAAGCGGCGCTCACTCACCGATTTGTGACCATTCTTGACTTCGATCACTTCTTCGGTAGGCACCAGAATCTGCCCAAATTTATCTTCCATGCCGGCACGTGCTGCGCGCTCTATCAACGCACGTTGCACGCTCTTTTCCATACCGGAATAGGCGTGCACGACGTACCAACGTTTTTTACTTGTGGAAGCTGCTGCAGCGGCGCCTTGGGCACCGCCTTGCGCGTCATCCTGAATATTGTCGCTCATTATCTTTTCCAGCCCAAAATCAGGTCGTACAGCACAACTTCGAGTAACTTATCCGTACCCCACAGGAAAAGCGCCATGACCAAGACGAAACCGAAAACGATTGCGGTCATCTGCAACGCTTCTTTACGTGTTGGCCAAACTACTTTCTTGGTTTCGCGAACTGCTTCTTTTGAAAAATTGAGGAAATCGCGACCTGCCGCGGAAGTCCACGCAATCGCAATCGCCACTACCAAACCACCAACCAATGCAGCGGCGCGGACAGCCGTCGCTTTATCCGACAAAAAATAGAATCCGACTACGCCCGCGATTGCGGCAAGAATCGCCAAAACGATCTTAATCTTATCGCCTGACGCGCCAACAGTTTCTACGGGTTGATTAGCCATACACTTTACTTTCGATGCCCTGCACCTGAATCGGTGGCAGGGGCGGAGGGCCTCGAACCCCCAACCTTCGGTTTTGGAGACCGACACTCTGCCAATTGAGCTACGCCCCTACGGTTTTTACACTACCACTACCTGAACCACTTGCGGCGATCTCAACATCGAGATCGCCGCAGCATTCATTTATTACTCAATAATTTTAGCTACAACACCAGCACCGACGGTACGGCCACCTTCGCGGATCGCGAAGCGCAGACCTTCTTCCATCGCGATCGGGTTGATCAGCATTACTGTGATCGACACGTTATCGCCTGGCATCACCATTTCTTTATCCTTCGGCAACTCGATCGAACCAGTCACGTCCGTGGTACGGAAGTAGAACTGTGGACGGTAGTTGTTGAAGAATGGTGTGTGACGACCGCCTTCATCTTTCGACAGAACGTAGATTTCGCCTGTGAAATGTTTGTGTGGCTTGATCGAACCTGGCTTTGCCAGAACTTGACCACGTTCCACGTCTTCACGCTTGGTACCGCGCAGCAATACACCAACGTTGTCGCCAGCTTGACCTTGATCCAGCAATTTGCGGAACATTTCAACACCGGTACAGGTGGTTTTTTGTGTATCACGGATACCAACGATTTCGATTTCTTCGCCGACTTTGATGATGCCGCGCTCGATACGACCGGTCACAACTGTACCGCGACCCGAGATCGAGAACACGTCTTCTACTGGCAACAGGAAGGCGCCGTCAACTGCGCGTTCTGGTGTTGGGATGTAAGTGTCGAGTGCGTTAGCCAATGCCAGGATTGCTTGCTCGCCCAATGGACCGGTGTCGCCTTCCAGCGCCAATTTTGCCGAACCTTTAACGATAGGCAAGTCGTCGCCTGGGAATTCGTATTTCGAAAGCAGCTCACGCACTTCCATTTCAACCAGTTCCAGCAATTCTGCATCATCAACCATGTCCGCTTTGTTCAGGAACACGATGATGTATGGAACACCAACTTGACGCGACAACAGGATGTGTTCGCGGGTTTGTGGCATTGGGCCGTCTGCTGCGGAGCAAACCAGGATCGCGCCGTCCATTTGCGCTGCGCCGGTGATCATGTTTTTAACATAGTCGGCGTGGCCTGGGCAGTCAACGTGAGCGTAGTGACGGGTTTCGGTTTCGTATTCAACGTGCGAGGTGTTGATCGTGATACCGCGCGCTTTTTCTTCTGGCGCGTTATCGATTTGATCGTAACCCTTAGCTTCGCCGCCGAATTTCTTCGACAATACTGTCGCGATCGCAGCTGTCAGTGTGGTTTTACCATGATCGACGTGACCAATTGTGCCCACATTCACGTGCGGCTTGGTCCGCTCGAATTTGCCTTTTGCCAT